>BNJV01002215.1_pt1 | contig 121126 bp, 93 predicted proteins | sample 8540591 | NCBI WGS metagenome assembly BNJV01 (sample SAMD00202457, study PRJDB9452) | human saliva metagenome | host: Homo sapiens
GATGTGCGGGAGGAGCTTAGTCCAGATACAGCTCTTCGGGATAGCCGACAGCCTCGAGATAGAGGGCGTGTCCTGGAGCGGAAGAACCAGCACGACCACGATCCTTGGCTTCGACGACGGCAGCGAAGTCCTTGACAGACAGGCGTCCCTTACCGACTTGGAAGAGTGTCCCGACGACGGCACGTACCATATTGCGCAGGAAGCGGTCGGCCGTGATCGTGAAGATCCACTGACCAGGCTCCGCGCCTGGACGCCAGTAAGCCTCGGTGACACGGCAGTTATTCGTCTTGACGTCGGTATGGAGCTTGCTGAAGCTCGTGAAGTCCGTGAAGTGCAGGAGCTCGGCAGCAGCTGCATTCATCCTCTCGAAGTCCAGCGGGAAGTACAGGCGCAGCATGCGTGACTCTTGGCAGGGATCCTTGCGCAGCGTCACATAGTAGCGGTACGTACGGGAGGTAGCGCTGAAGCGTGCATGTGCCTCGTCCGTCACAGGGCGGATGCTATGCAGGGCGATGTCGTGGGGGAGATAGCGGTCGGTACGGAAGATCAGCTCACGTGCTGCCTCGAGATCCATCGGCAGATCGACGTGAGCGACCATACCACGGGCATGGACACCAGCATCCGTGCGCCCAGCACCGACGATAGCGATAGGCTCGGGAGAGCGCGAGACGAGTGTCAGCGCCTTCTCGATAGTCTCTTGGACGGTCGGAGCATCGGGCTGGGTCTGCCAGCCGCTGTAGTTCGTACCGTCGTAGCTCAGAGAGATGAAGTAGCGCATCTACGGCTTAGCTCTTCGACTTCTTAGCGCGCGGAGAGGACTTGCGAGCTGCGCCCTTACGAGCCGTCTTCGCAGGCGTCTCCGCAATGAGCTTCATGCAGTCATCGTAGCTCATCGACGTGGGATCGACATCCTTGGGGAGCTTGTAGTTGTCGGTCTTATACTTGAGGTAAGGGCCGAAGCGACCGGTGCGGATCGAGAGATCGGCATCTTCAGCGAAGGACTTCAGGAGGCTCTTCTCCTCGCTCTCACGCTTCTCACGGATGATCTCGATAGCTTGCTCTGCGGTGCAGGAGAGGGGATCGGTGTCCTTAGGCAGGCTGTAGAACTTCCCTGCGTGGCGAACATAGGGGCCGAAGCGACCCACTGCGACCGTCATTACCTCACCCTCATACTCACCGATATTCTTCGGTAGGTCAAAGAGCGCAAGGGCTTCTTCGAGGGTAATCGTCTCAAGCGACTGCCCCTTCTGCAGCGAAGCAAAGCGGGGCTTCTCGGCATCCTCCGCCGTACCCAGCTGTGCCATGGGGCCGTAGCGGCCGATACTGACCGATACCTGCAGCCCCGTCGAGGGCTGTACACCGAGGATGCGCTGGCCGACACGCTGAGCAGGACGCTCATGCGTGGCACGCTCTACCTCGGGGTGGAAGCGCTGGTAGAAGTCGCCTATAGCGCCTGACCAAGAGGTCTTCCCTTCGGCGATCGTATCGAACTCTTCCTCGACGCGTGCCGTGAAGTTGTAGTCCACGATATTGGGGAACTGATCGACGAGGAAGTCATTGACGACGATACCCACATCGGTAGGCAGGAGCTTCCCCTTGTCGGCGCCGTAGACTTCGCTCTTGACAGCACGCTTGACAGCGCCATCCTTGAGGGTCAGTACGGTATAGTTGCGGCGCTGGCCTTCGCGGTCAGCACGCTCTACATAGCCACGATTCTGGATCGTCTGGATCGTGGGAGCATAGGTCGAAGGGCGACCGATGCCGAGCTCTTCCATCTTGCTCACCATCGAAGCCTCCGTGTAGCGGGCAGGGCGCTGTGTGAAGCGCTCTTCCCCCGTGAGGGCTTCGAGCGAGAGGGCTTCGCGCTCCTTGACTGCGGGGAGGAGCTTCGTCACCTCTGCATTGCCATCCTCACCCGTCGACTCCATATAGACATCGAGGAAGCCTCGGAAGGTGATCACTTCACCCTGTGCGGTGAAGGCATAGTCTGTACCAGAGACGGGGATTGATACGGTCGTGCGCTCGATCTCTGCGTCAGCCATCTGCGAGGCAAGGGTACGCTTGCGGATCAAGTCATAGAGACGCTGCTCCTGAGCCGTACCACCGACACGCTCGCGGTCGATATAGGTGGGGCGAATAGCTTCGTGAGCCTCCTGCGCACCCTTGCTCTTGGTCTGGAAGCGGCGGGGCTGGTGGTATTCCTTCCCGGGGTGCTTCTCGATCTGACGAGCGATAGCGCCGAGGGCTTGCGAAGAGAGGTTGACCGAGTCGGTACGCATATAGTGATATGCCCCGATTCGTAGAGGGACTGCGCGAGGCGCATCGTCTGCGAGACGGAGTAGCCGAGCTTGTGTGCGGCCTCCTGCTGCAGCGTAGATGTGGTGAAGGGAGCGGCTGGCGAACGGCGAGCAGCACGGCGCGTGATCGCACCGATAGAGAAGTCAGCCGTAGCACAGCGTGTCATGAGGGCCTCAGCCTCGGCTTCGGTAGCGAAGCGATGATTGAGTTCTGTCAAGAGACGCTCACCCGAGGGGAGGACGAAGGTCGCCTGTAGGCGGTAAGAAGATTGGGGTACGAAGGCTGTGATCTCGCGCTCACGGTCGACGATGAGTCTGACGGCGACGCTCTGCACACGCCCTGCAGAGAGCGAGGGACGGATGCGCTTCCACAGCACGGGAGAGAGAGCTCGAAGCCCACGATACGGTCGAGGACGCGGCGTGCCTGCTGCGCATCGACAAGATTCATGTTCACCTCACGTGGGTGCTCCAGGGCGTGGAGGAAGGCTTCGGCAGTGATCTCGTGGAAGACGATACGGCGGGTCTTCTCTGGCTTGAGCTCGAGGGCTTCGCTCAGATGCCAAGCGATGGCTTCTCCTTCGCGGTCTTCATCGGAAGCGAGGTAGACGAGGTCGGCTTTCTTTGCTGCGGCTTTGAGTTCGCGCACCAGGCTCTTCTTGTCCTCGGTGATGACGTACTCGGGGCGGAAGTGATCCTCTACATTCACGCTGAAGGAATGCTGCTTGAGGTCACGCACATGGCCCGCACTGGCCATAACCTTATAGTCGTTCAGTTGATGTTTTTTGAGAAAGCCAGAGATCAGCTCGGCCTTCTTCGGAGACTCTACTATAACTAAATTCATCTACGGATTACCCTATCTCTTCTATTATAATGGTTACGGGCAGGCACGCCCGGTGCAAAGGTAGCAAAAAGCCCCCACCCCTGCATACTCAGCGCACTCTAAAGAGCAGACATAGAGCACAAGAGGGGGGCTGGATACAAAAAAGATCGGCTCACCTCGTATGAGGCAAGCCGATCGTCTTGAAAAAAGTGGAGAATAACGGATTCGAACCGTTGACCCCCTGCGTGCAAGGCAGGTGCTCTAGCCAGCTGAGCTAATCCCCCAAGTAAGTCACTTAAAGTAGTCCCAGGCAGATTTGAACTGCCGACCTCTACATTATCAGTGTAGCGCTCTAACCAACTGAGCTATAGGACTGTCTTTAGGACTATAATAAGGTGAGAAGAAAAGATATCGACAGCAGAAGCGAGTACGCACATTCAGAAACCACCTAACTCATCTCTTACGTACATACTACACTAACTATACTAAAGCCCATTTTCAGAACTCCAGAAAGGAGGTGTTCCAGCCGCACCTTCCGGTACGGCTACCTTGTTACGACTTAGCCCCAGTCACCTGTATTACCCTAGGCCGACCCTTGCGGTTACGGACTTTAGGTACTCCAGACTCCCATGGCTTGACGGGCGGTGTGTACAAGGCCCGGGAACGTATTCACCGCGCCATGGCTGATGCGCGATTACTAGCGAATCCAGCTTCACGGAGTCGAGTTGCAGACTCCGATCCGAACTGTGATAAGGTTTAGAGATTCGCATCCTGTCGCCAGGTAGCTGCCCTTTGTCCTTACCATTGTAACACGTGTGTCGCCCCGGATGTAAGGGCCGTGCTGATTTGACGTCATCCCCACCTTCCTCACGCCTTACGACGGCAGTCTCTACGGAGTTCCCAGCATCACCTGATGGCAACCGTAGACAGGGGTTGCGCTCGTTATGGCACTTAAGCCGACACCTCACGGCACGAGCTGACGACAACCATGCAGCACCTACATAGATGCCCCGAAGGGAAGCCGACTTTCACCGGCGGTCATCTACATTTCAATCCCGGGTAAGGTTCCTCGCGTATCATCGAATTAAACCACATGTTCCTCCGCTTGTGCGGGCCCCCGTCAATTCCTTGAGTTTCACCGTTGCCGGCGTACTCCCCAGGTGGATAACTTAACGCTTTCGCTTAGGAGCATACTGTATATCGCATACGCCCAGTTATCATCGTTTACTGCGTGGACTACCAGGGTATCTAATCCTGTTTGATACCCACGCTTTCGTGCTTCAGCGTCAGTTGTACCTTAGTAAGCTGCCTTCGCAATCGGAGTTCTGCGTGATATCTATGCATTCCACCGCTACACCACGCATTCCGCCTACCTCATCTACACTCAAGCCCGCCAGTATCAATGGCAATTTAGGAGTTAAGCTCCTAGATTTCACCGCTGACTTAACAGGCCGCCTACGCACCCTTTAAACCCAATAAATCCGGATAACGCTCGCATCCTCCGTATTACCGCGGCTGCTGGCACGGAGTTAGCCGATGCTTATTCATACGGTACATGCAGGGAGTCACACGTGACTCTTGTTATTCCCGTATAAAAGAAGTTTACAATCCATAAGACAGTCATCCTTCACGCGACTTGGCTGGTTCAGGCTCTCGCCCATTGACCAATATTCCTCACTGCTGCCTCCCGTAGGAGTCTGGTCCGTGTCTCAGTACCAGTGTGGGGGTTCAACCTCTCAGTTCCCCTACCCATCGTCGCCTTGGTGAGCCGTTACCTCACCAACTAGCTAATGGGACGCATGCCTATCTCACAGCGAAATTCATTTCCTTACTGAAGGATGCCCTCCTGTAAGTGTACGCGGTATTAGTCCGTCTTTCGACGGGTTATCCCCCTCTGTGAGGCAAGTTGCATACGCGTTACGCACCCGTGCGCCGGTCGCCATCAGTCTTAGCAAGCTAAGACCATGCTGCCCCTCGACTTGCATGTGTTAAGCCTATCGCTAGCGTTCATCCTGAGCCAGGATCAAACTCTTCATTGTCAATATTTTTATTGTACTTTGTTCTGTTTGTCTTGCTCCGAAATGATTCTTGCTTCAGATTTATTAGTGTATCTCTACCTAAGTAAAGGTCGTAATTGACGGTTAGGTCTTCATTTCCCTAAACGTTTGTTACTACACTTCTGTTTGTCAATATCAATTATCTCAAAGATCTCTTAAAGTCAAACACCCCGCGTCACCGCTAGGCCGTTCGTTTCTTTTGCGAGTGCAAAGGTAAAGCAAAGTTTTCACTCCACCAAATCTTGAGCGAAACTTTTTCGTCATCACCCTCGATTTAAACCCTGTAATTCATTGCTCGTCCGCCTGACTTGCGACTGCAAAGATACAGCAATTTCCGCCGAATATCCAAATCTAAGCGTAAGATTCTCACGACTTTCTCAAAATTCCATCCCTCTCGCGCGCGCGTACATTATAGATAAGCAAGCAACACGAAGGTACATTGCGACATATATAAGCTTTGCAGATAAGGGGAGTAGACTTCTCACATGAGGGGTAATATAAACCTATACAGGTCACTGGGCTGACCTATATAGAGATTGTTACCGAGAGTCCTGCCCCTACTTATTATGCTAAGGCATCGCACACTCAGCTCCCCGATATACGTCTCCGAAGTGATACGCAAGCCCTTCGCCTTATCGCGAGTATTCCTCTTATCCAGTGGAGGGAAAAGTGTCCTTCTCGTGAAGGAAAAAGCGCCTTCACGTAGTGGTTTTCCTGCATCTATGTACGTAGTCTTAAAGACCAGGCACGCAAATCCAAATATCCACGTACGTAGATATTAGAGCCACGTACGTAGTCCAAACTTATCTGCCGCTCGTCCATAACTTTTATCCCTACGCGGAGCAACAGTCTCATATTGGTCATCGCAGCGACCAATATAAGTTCGTACCATCCCACCATAGAGCTTGGATGAGGTCGCTTATATATCAAGCTAAACTTCAGTACGATATACTCACGCTCATCACAGGGCACCATAAGGGTAGCATATCGGGGTGGGAATTGCAGTACCTTTGCTGGTAGAAGAATTGGTATAAGATTGCTTTGAAATAAGAACAGCAACTATGGCTACAATCAAATGTATAGGGGTACTGACCTCTGGCGGCGATGCGCCCGGCATGAATGCCGCCATCCGCTCGGTCACCCGCACGGCTATCTACCACGGTATCCGCGTCAAGGGGATCTACCGCGGCTACAAGGGACTGATCACCGGTGAGATCGAAGACTTCGAGACACAGCACGTGAGCAACATCATCCAGCGTGGGGGTACGATCCTCAAGACGGCACGATGCCCTGAGTTCCGCACGCCCGAAGGTCGCGCTCAGGCCTATGAGACGATGCGTGCCCACGGGATCGATGCCCTCGTCGTCATCGGTGGAGACGGGTCGCTCTCTGGCGCACGTGAGTTCGCCGAAGAATTCGACATCCCCATCGTTGGCCTTCCTGGAACGATTGACAACGACCTCTACGGCACCGACCTCACGATCGGCTACGACACAGCGCTGAACACCATCGTCTCCGCCGTGGACAAGATCCGCGACACGGCCTCCTCACATGAACGCCTCTTCTTCGTCGAAGTGATGGGGCGTGAAGCGGGCTTCCTTGCCCTCAATGGCGCTATCGCTTCGGGTGCAGAAGCAGCGATCATCCCCGAGTTTGCCTTTGAGAAAGACCAGCTCGCCGAGACGATCGAGAACGGCTTCCGCAAGACGAAGAATAGCAGCATCGTGCTCGTCTCCGAGAGCGAGAGCACGGGCGGAGCGATGAAGGTCGCCGAGCGCGTGGAGAAGGAGTATCCGCAGTTCGACGTGCGTGTCGTGATCCTCGGACACATCCAGCGCGGGGGCTCCCCCAGTGCGCAGGACCGCATCATCGCGAGCCGTATGGGTGTCGCTGCCATCGAAGCCCTCCTCGAGGGGCAGCGCAACGTGATGATCGGGATCGTCAATGACGCCCTCGTGTACGTACCCTTCTCGAAGGCGATCAAGAAGAACAAGCCCATCGACGCAGACCTCGTCGAGTCTCTGCGCATCCTCTCGATCTAAGGGAAGGACTCCCCTACCCTCACACGCTTCGCCGAAGCAGGGTAAAACAAAAGCACGAGCGGTCGCAAAGCAATAGATGCTTTGCGTCCGCTCGTGCTTTATGCGTAATGGGAGGGTGCGGGACTTACAGCTCGCGACGCAGACGTGCTACGGGGAGACGGAGCTGCTCGCGATACTTCGCCACGGTACGTCGGGCGATGGGATAGCCACGCGCAGCAAGGAGCTGGGTGAGCTGCTCATCGGAGAGCGGCTGACGCTTGTCCTCACCTGCGATCAGCTCGGCAAGAGCTTCGCGGACCTCACGGGTGGAGACGCTCTCACCTTCGTCATTGAGGATGCCTTCGCCGAAGAAGAACTTCAGCATATAGACTCCGTAGTCGGTCTGCACGGACTTACTATTGCTCACACGAGAGATCGTACTGATATCGAGGCCTGTAGCCTCGGCGATATCCTTGAGGATCATCGGGCGCAGAGCCGACACCTCTCCCGTGAGGAAGAAGGCACGCTGGTGCTCGACGATGGCAGTCATCGTCTTGCGTAGGGTCTCCTCGCGCTGATGAATGGCATCAATGAACCAGCGAGCCTGCTCGACCTTGTGACGCAGGAAGGTCATCGCCTCACGGCTCTGACGCGAGCCATCACGCTGATCCTTGTGCTGCTCCAGCAGGGCAAGGTAGGTGGGACTTAGGCGCAAGGGGGGCAGATCTCGCTCACCGACGAGCGAAATCAAGAGCTCGCCATCACGCTCGGTGACGATGAAGTCGGGGGTGATGTGCATAAAGCGCCCTTCGCTATCATCGCCGTAGCCACCAGCTGGCTTGGGGCTGAGGTGCGAGATGAAGGCGTAGAGCTCGGAGAGGCGCTCCTCGCTCACACCGAGTGCCGCACATAGGCGGTCGAAGCGCTTATTGACGAAGTCCTCGTAGTGATGCTCGATCATACGCTGCGCCTCTCGGTGCAGGGGATCAGCTGGCAGGCGCTCGATCTGCAAGAGGAGAGACTCTCTGAGGTCGCGTGCACCGATACCTGCGGGATCCAGCGTCTTCACCAGACGGATGAGTTCGGCGATCTCTTCGGGCGTGACGGAGAGGCCTGCCTTGAAGAGCAGATCATCCTCGATCTCCTCGACAGAGCGTGTCAGATAGCCATCGTCGTCAATATTCCCAATGATGTAGCGTGCGATCTCGCGGCGCGTCCCCTCCAGCGGAGTGACGAGCGCAAGCTGGTCCATCAGATACTCATCAAGCGAAGGAGCACCAGCCGCGAAGGGGATCTCTTCGCGGACCGACTGGCGCTCCTGCAGCTCACGAAGCTTGTAGTCGGGGATATCATCCTCGGTAGCATATTCGCCGAGCTCCCAGTCTTGGTCGTCGCTATCGGAGGACGTCGACTCGTCGTCGGAGCCTTCTTGCTGGGGAGCCTCGTCGTTCTCTTCGAGTGCAGGGTTCTCCTCCAGCTCACGCTCGATACGTGCCTCCAGCTCCAGCCCCGTGAGCTCCAGCATCTTGATGGCCTGGATCTGTGCGGGCGTAAGCGAAAGCGATTGGTCGAGCTTCTGCTGCTGAGTGAGCTTATTCATCGGCGGTAGGGAGCGAAGAGGATGAGGAAAAAGACAGGTAGGAGTACGGGCTACAGATCTTCGTGGTCGTAAGTCCAGACGATCTCCTCGCCATTGATGCGGAAGACCTCCTTACGAGCCAGGGCGAAAAAGTAGTCACTCAGACGGTTGACAAAGCGCAGGACATTCACATCCAGCGGCGTCTCGCTATTGAGGCGATAGATGATGCGCTCGGCACGACGGCAGACGGTACGGCAGACGTGCGCTGCAGCCGTGATCGCTCCACCCGAGGGGAGGATGAAGGCCTTGATAGGTGGTACCATATCGTCGAGCGATCGATCTCACGCTCGACACGTGCCACGGCGCTCTCAGTGACGGAGGTCACGGTGTGCACATCGTCCTGCGTGGTGTCGGTAGCGAGGTAGCCACCGACAGAGAAGAGCTTGTGCTGTAGCCAGAAGAGGAACTTCTTATCCTCCTCCTCAAGCTCGTGTGCCAGCAGCACGCCGACGAACGAATTCAGCTCATCGATCGTGCCGTAGCTCTCCAGACGAATATCGTACTTGGGCACGCGCTGCCCACCGACCAGGGAAGTACGGCCCTTGTCGCCGCCCTTGGTATATAGCTTATACTTCTCTGTATCCATAGTGATAGGGGTAAGGCGGGGGTGATGTACCCGCTCTGTAGAGATAACAGCGCTAAGGCTCTAAAAGATACATCGGCGAAGCAGTCGTGCGCTTCAGTGCCGTGAGCGAGAGGTCCTTCCCCACGCGAATGCCCTCGGCAAAGAGGCGTTGCTCGACGGTCTTCCAGCAGAGATCGGGGTGGTTGTTGTCCTTACTCAGGTGGCATAGCCAGACGTTCTTCATGCCCGTGTGATAGACACGAGCCAGGAGTTCGGCCGCCTCATCATTGGAAAGGTGGCCCTGCGGCGAAGCGACACGCCCCTTGAGGAACTCAGGATAGCTCCCACTGCGTAGCATCTCGGGGTCGTAGTTTGCCTCGAGTACCACGTGGTCCGCACGGCCGATGTAGTCGGCGATATCGTCAGTGACGTGGCCGACGTCGGTAGCGAGCGTGAAGCGGAAGTCGCCCTTCGTGATGTGGTAGCCCACGTTCTCCGCGCTGTCGTGAGGGACGGGGAAGGGCTCGATAGTGAAGCCTGCTACGGTGAAGGGTTCGTAGATCTTGATCTCACGGCGCGAGGGGCCGATAGGGTCCTGCACGAAGCGACTATTAGCTATGCTGTCGTGCACCAGCCGCGTGGCGTAGACGGGCAGGTGATAGACGCCCCCGATGACCCCGACGGTACGGATGTGGTCGGCGTGGTCATGCGTGACGATGACCCCGTGGATAGCACCGCCGTCGAGCGGGATGCCTTCAGCCTTGAGGGTCTTGGTGATAGTGCGGATAGGGATCCCCGCATCGATGAGGAAGCCCCCCGCCTCGTCTCCTATGTAGTAGCAGTTCCCACTGCTCCCACTGGAGAGGCACATAAATCTTATCATTCGTGGATCTGGGTGTAGATACGTGTCGCCTCTATCGGCGATAGATGGAGATCTCGCGGGAGAAGCCCTCCATCTCCTGATCGAGGCTCATCTCTCCACGCAGAGGGATGGCCATCAAGCGGCTGACCTCCTCGCTGCTGAAGCCCTGACCGAGGAGATACATCAGCTTCGTCAGTGCGGCCTCGGTCGTGGCATCACGCCCGCTGACCAGCCCGATCTTCTCGAGAAGGACGCCCGTCTCGTAGCGCGTCATATCGACGTAGCCCGTGACGCACTGCGTGACATTCACGATGACGACGCCACGTGCCACAGCGGCACGGAGCGCATCGAGGAACCAAGGCATCATCGGCGCATTGCCACTGCCGAAGGTCTCCATCACCACCCCGCGCAGCGAAGGCACGGAGAGGACGGCTTCGACGACCTCGCGTGTGATACCAGGGAAGAGCTTCAAGACCGCCACATGAGGATCGAAGTACGGGCGCACCGAAAGCGTACGCCCTACATGAGCGTTTGCGATGACGGCGTCGTGGTAGCGGATCTCGATACCGGCATAAGCCAGATGGGGATAGTTGTACGACTCGAAGGCGCTGAACTGATCGGCGCTGATCTTGCTCGTACGGTTGCCGCGCATCAGATAGTTCTCGAAGAAGAGCGATACCTCAGGCACACGTGGGCGGCCTGCTTCGTCGCGTGCTGCAGCGATCTCGATAGCCGTGATGAGGTTCTCCTTCCCGTCCGTACGGAGCTTCCCCACGGGGAGCTGCGAGCCGGTGAAGACGATAGGCTTAGCGAGCCCCTCGAAGACGAAGCTCAGCGCCGAGGCGGTATAAGCCATCGTATCGGTGCCGTGGAGGATGACGAAGCCATCGTACTTATCGTAGTTCTCCTCGATGACACGAGCCAGCTGTACCCAGTGCTCGGTAGTGATAGCCGAGGAGTCCAGCGGAGGCAGAAACTCCACGCTGGAGATATCACAGCCCAAGAGACGCAGCTCTGGGACGTTGTCCTGCAGGTAATTAAAGTCAAGGGGTTCGAGAGCACCCGTCTCTGGGTTCTCAAGCATCCCGATCGTCCCTCCGGTGTAGACCAAGAGGATAGATGCGCGTGGTGCAACCATGTTGTAGTGTAGTTGTAAGCACATTAGCGGGGCGAAGCAAAGCCTTTCAAGCCCCGTCGCCCCCATATTTATTCTCTACAGACAAAGATAACAATAATATACCGCCATTCGGCTTCTTAGCGGGGCCCTTCTTAGGGCTCGTAGGGGAGCGGAATATAGGATGGCGAAGAAAGCTATATAGCTTTGGATCGATTCCGTATAGCTTTGTGAAGTGACCTCTATTAGGTTGCTACTCCGTGTGTAGGGATAAAAGTTGTGGACGAGTGGCTGATAAGCTTGATCTACGTACGTGGCTCTAATATCTACGTACGTGGATATTTGGATTGACGTGCCTGGTCTTTAAGACTACGTGCATAGACAGAGGAAAACCACTACGTGAAGGCGCTTTTTCCTTCACAGAAATGGCACTTTTCCCTCCGCAGGATAAGAGGAATACGCGCGATAAAGCGAAGAGCTTGCGTATCGCTTCGGAGAGGTATATCGGGGAGCCGGGCGTGCGATACCACTCTAAATGGGGGGCAGGACTCGCGGCAACAGTCTCCGATGACGAGCCAATAGGAATAGGCCAGATACAGCTTCCCCCCGCTATACACCCGACACATGGGGTATAGCGGGGGACGGGGAGAGGAAGTGACAAGCAGCCTTAGAAGCGGTAAGTCGCTGAGAGGCTTAAGTTGCGTGGCGAGCCAGGAAAGGAGCGCAGACGGTCGTAGCCCGAGACGTAGTAGTGCTTATCGAGGAGGTTCTTCGCATTCAGCTGGAGCTGTACATCGCGCACCTTATAGTAGAGAGCCGCATCGAGGAGGACATAGCCAGGGTAGGTGACTACATTGGCACGGCGGCCGACCTGCCCAAGACGCTCACTCACGCCATGGACACCGAAGCCGAGACCAAGGCCTTCAAGTGCACCTTGAGGGATGACGAACTTCGTCCAGACGTTTGCCGAATGACGGGGCGTCCCAGGGCGCTGGAGGTTGAGGTCCTTCGTCCCCTCGGCTGCCTTGGTGATCTCAGCGACATTGTAGCTATAGCTGGCCATCACGCTCCAGAAGGGGAGGATCTTCCCCGCTACATCGACCTCCACACCGCGTGAGAGCTCCTCGCCGATAGGCACCATGCGGTTAGGCTCACCCGTGATCCCCGCATTGTAGAGCGTATTGCGCTGGCGGAGGCTGAAGACACTCAGCGTAGCCGTGAGGCGGCTATTGAGATAATCCCCCTTAGCGCCAAGCTCCCAGAGCTCACTCTGCACGGGGTCGAAAGGCCCTCCCGAGGTAGGATCACTCTGCACGGAGACCGCCTGAGGCTCGAAGCCACGGATCCACGTAGCATAGACATTCGTCGAGGGGGTGATACCATAGACCAGCCCGACACGTGGCGTGAAGGCATGCTGATGGGTGTAGCTCTTCGCCCCCTTAGCGTCCTGCACAACATCGGTGAACCACTCGATACGTGCGCCGAGGAGGAGCTGCAGACGATGCCACGTGAGCTGCTCCTGCAGATAGATCCCATTGGTGTACTGATCTGAGGGGCGTACGGCCTTCGACTCATAGATGTACTTCGTGACGTCTTGATACTGATTGCCCACAGTGGTGTTGAGGTCGAAGGCAGGGACGTTCGTACGTGGGTTGCCGTCCTTATCCAAGAGATACTTAGCGATATCTGCCTTCTTGAAGGTCTTGGCCGTGCCACCGTTAGCTAAGAGGTAGCCGCCTGCCTCGATGTAGGACGAGCCTGGAGCGAGCTGTGTATTGAAGTGGTCGTAGCCCAGGAGGAGCTTATGCTGAAGGGCACCCGTGGCGACGCTCCACGTCAGGTAGTTATTGAAGGCGTGGTTACGGACGTTACGGAAGCGCTTCGTGACACGCATCAAGACACGAGCGGGATCATCCGTGCCATCAGCCTTCTTGACGAAAGCATTGTCCTGCGAGTGCTCCATCATATCCTCACTATAGGAGGAGTAGAGGTAGGTGCTATTGAAGAGAAGACCTTCTGCCAGCTGATGCGAGAGGGCGAAGGTCAGGTTCAGCGCTGCTCACGCAGATAGTCATTGGCAGCCGACTGCGTAGAAGAGATAGGGCGGGAGAAGAGATCCCCATCGCCAAAAATCGCGACGCCACGGTCGAGCTTCCCCGCACCGCTGGTGTACACCAGGTCTACATTGAGGCGAGTACGTTCTGAGGGCAGGTAGGTGATCGAGGGGGCTACGATCTGCGTCGTGAGCTTCTGCAGATCTCGGAAGGTATCCGAATTCTCATAGCCGAGATTGAGGCGGTAGAGGAGTGTCTTGCGCTCATTGAGCGGACCCGTGAAGTCGGCATAGGCACGGCTCGTATTGAAGCTCCCCGCGGTCAGAGACACCGAGCGACGGGCTATATTGAGGGGCTTCTTCGTCACACGATTGATGACACCACCTGGGGCAGCATTCCCAAAGAGGGCAGAGGCAGGGCCCTTGATGACCTCGACGCGCTCGATATTCGCCAGCGATGACTGACGCCAGAGGCTTGTCTGTGCGCGCATACCATTGAGGAGGTTGCCCGAATTGCGGTTGCCCAGAGTACGGAAGCCACGGATGGAGAAGTCATTGTAGAAGGAGTATTGGTTGATACCGCTGATATTCTTCACCACATCATTGACGGTGATGGCACCTTGGTCCAAGACAAGCTCCTTCGTGACGTAGCCGATGGACTGAGGGACGTCACGCAGGAGTGTCGCCGTCTTGGTCCCAGCGAAGGACAGAGCATTGCGATACGACTGCTCACGGCGCCCGATGACGTCGACGGTAGGCAGTGCTTGCTCGCGCTCATCGAGGATGAAGTGCAGGTCTGTGCCTGCTCCCTCTCCGAGGAAGAGGAGACGGCGCTGCGTGATATAGCCCATCGCCTGGATGATGACGGGCTGGCGTCCTGCGGGAAGGCCGTCGAGAGTAAAGCGCCCCTCACGGTCCGTATGCGCAGTGAGGTGAAGCTGAGGATCGCCGACTGCGAGGACTGCCCCCTCGATAGGAGCACCATGAGAGTCGGTGACACGACCACGGAGCTGTGCTGCAGTAGGCGTCACAGCCTTAGCAAAGAGGGTATCTGGGGTAGCTACGGGCAATAGCGTCTCGCCTCGAGCTGAAGTGCTCCACACGAGCAGCCCCAGGAGTATACATTTCTTCATTGACGGATATACAATTGGTGAAATTAGGGAACGGATGTAAATGCCGTGCAAAGGTATAGTGCGCACGAGGTGAGCACAATACCTAATAGTATGTATTTTCCAGAGGCTTCTCAGGCATGATCTCCCCTCGGCTGGGGGCTATCAAAGCGCCACCGCCCGACCGTCTCCGTGAGGGAGAGGGTCGGGCGGCGGACTATTGGGGATAGAGGCGGAGGCGGAGCTTACTGCTTGCCTTCGGTCTCTACTGCGGGAGCGATCTTCTTGACCAGCCCCTGAAGGACAGCACCAGGGCCTACCTCGACGAAGCGCGTAGCACCGTCAGCGACCATAGCCTGTACGCTCTCCGTCCAGCGTACGGGAGCCGTCAGCTGAGCGATGAGGTTCTTCTTGATGCCGTGCGTGCAGTTGACAGCGTGGGCAGGTACATTCTGATAGATGGGGCAGCGGGGACTATGGAACTCCGTAGCCTCGATAGCTTCGGCGAGCGCGACGCGTGCAGGCTCCATCAGAGGTGAGTGGAAGGCACCACCGACGTTGAGGCGCAGAGCACGCTTAGCACCAGCTTCCTTGAGGGCTTCGCAAGCGCGATCGACAGCGTCGACATCACCCGAGATGACGAGCTGACCAGGGCAGTTGAAGTTGGCAGCGATGACTACCCCACCCTCGATGGTCTTGAGGATCTCGACGACCTTCTCATCGGGCAGACCGAGGATAGCCGCCATCGTACCAGGGTTAGCTTCGCAAGCCTCCTGCATAGCCAGAGCACGCTTGGAGACGAGACGCAGACCGTCTTCGAAGCTCAGCGCACCAGCAGCGACGAGTGCGGAGAACTCACCGAGAGAGTGACCAGCGACCATATCGGGCTGGAATTCGTCACCGAGGCAGAGCGCACGGATGACGGAGTGCAGGAAGACCGCGGGCTGCGTGACCTTCGTCTGCTTGAGCTCTTCGTCCGTACCAGCGAACATGATGTCCGTGATGCGGAATCCGAGGATATCGTTGGCCTTCTCAAAGAGCTCCTTAGCTAAGGGATGATTCTCATAAAGCTCCTTCCCCATACCCACGAACTGGGCGCCTTGGCCAGGGAATACATAAGCTGTCTTACTCATTTACTAAATTCTTCTTGTGATGATATACTTAGGGTCTTGGTATGCGAATTAAATCAGCTCCAGCGCCTTGACGAGGACCTTCCATGTGCGCTCGACAGAGGCAATGTGCACCTTCTCGTCAGGAGAGTGGGGCGAGCGAAGGTCAGGACCGATGGAGATCATATCCATATCTGGCATGACGCCCTGGATAATACCACACTCCAGCCCTGCATGGACGACGGTGATCTCGGGGGACTTACCTGTGACCTCTTCGTAAGCACGGCGCATCGTCTTGAGGACGGCGGAGTCAGCGTTGGGCGCCCAGCCGTTGTAGGCACCTGCGAACTCAACCTCTGCACCCGCCAGATTCATCGCGCTCTCGATCTGAGAAGCGACGTACTCCTTGCGGCTCTCCGAGGAGCTACGTAGCATGAAGGTAGCGGTGAAGGTGCCTTCGCCGACGAAGATCTTCGCCATATTCGTAGAGGACTCTACGATGCCAGGGAAGTCAGTGAGCATGCTCTGCACGCCATTGATGCACGCATCAAGGGCGCCGATGACGCCGTCCTGGATCTCTTCGGGGATGACCGTCTTCGGTAGATCCGTGCGCTCGAGGCTGAGGCTGATGCCGTCCTCGATATTCTTATACTCCGTCTGCAGGGTGTCGAGGAAGTCCGAAGCGAACTCCCACAGGCCGTCAGCCTCTGCTTCGGGGATGGTCACGAGCGCGAAGGCTTCGCGAGGGATCGCATTGCGAGCTGAGCCCCCTTCGAGGTGCACGAGGCGAGCACCGTAGCTGGCGATAGCCTCCTTGAGGAAGCGCACGAGCTGCTTATTAGCGTTGGCACGGCCGAGGATGATATCCATACCCGAGTGACCACCGCGCAGACCCGTCAGGCTGATGCGCACAGCGATATCCCCTTCGGGTGTAGTTCCTGATCCTTGTACTCGAGCTTGACGTTGACGTCGAGGCCACCAGCACAGCCAGCGAAGAGAAGACCTTCGTCCTCGCTGTCGAGGTTGATGAGGATATCCCCCTTAGAGAAGCCAGGCTGTAGGCCGTTGGCACCGACCATACCGACCTCTTCGTCTACGGTGAAGAGCGCTTCGAGAGGGCCGTGCTTGAGGGTGTCATCCGAGAGGACGGCCATCATATAGGCTGCGCCGATACCATTGTCTGCGCCGAGCGTCGTATCACGTGCCGTCACCCACTCGCCATCGATGTAGGCATCGATAGGGTCCTTTGGTGAAGTCATGCTCGATGTGGCTATTCTTCTGGGGCACCATATCGATGTGGGCCTGCAGGGTCACCACGGGGCGTCCTTCGAGGCCAGGAGTAGCAGGCTTGCGGATGAGTATATTGCCCGTAGCATCATGCTGAGCCTCGAGGTTCAGACGCTTTGCCAGAGCAAGGAGGTACTCTTGGACCGCCTCAGTGTGGAACGTCGGGCGGGGGATCTGTGTGAGATCATAGAAGTAGCTCCACACGTGGGCGGGAGACAGGGTCTTGATTTCAGCAGCCATAGTCGATTCGTTCTTAAGATGAATAATGGATAGTTATGCTCAGCGCACGCTCGCAGCTGGTGCGGTGCGTCTGCGCGTGTAGTGCCTATTGATGATGGGAAGGGCGATGATCGCGATGAGGCCCACGAGCGTGATCCACAGCGTCTGCGCCGTGTGCACGATGAGGGCGAAGTCCTTCGCAGGCTGGACAGCCATACCAAAGGTAGTGAAGGTGATGATGACCGCAGCATGCCACGCCCCCATACCTGCCTGGACGGGCACGATGACCGACATACTACTCATGGCGAAGGCGATGCTTGCCACGGAGAGGGGAAGGTCGCGCGTAGCATCGAAGGCGAAGAGCGCGAAGTAGAAGTAGCAGAAGTACCCGATCCAGATGAGGAGCGTCAGGAGGAGGAAGCGCCCACGATGTGGCATATAACGGATGCTCATCATCCCGTCCCAGATATGCAGGAAGAACTGTGCGATACGGCTCCCACGGCGATAGCGCAAGAGCCAGACGAAGCCTCCAAGAGCGAGCAGCCCGACCACCACCAGCACCACCGACCACGGGGAGTAGATGAAGGCACGCAGCGAGGCCTCCAGCTCGGGGTGTGAGGCGAAGTAACCGATGAAGAAGTCTGTCGAGCTGAGGATAATCCCGAGGAGGATCAGCCCCAGCATCGTCACGTCCGTCAGGCGGTCGACGATGAGCGTACCGAAGAGCCCTGCGAAAGGGATGTCCTCACGGCGCTCCATCTCGACGCAGCGCCACACCTCGCCCGAGCGAGGTATCCCCATATTCACCGTATAGGAGCCGAGCACCGTGCAGACGGCATTGATGCGCCGTGGAGGTGCTTCGCCAGCGGTGAGCGGGCGCACAAGGAGCTCCCAGCGCAAGCCTCGGCAGAGGTTGCTCATGAGTCCAAAGAGGAGGCTGAAAGGAGGATGGGATAGTTGACCCCCGTGCGGAGGGTCTCCTGCAGCTCGTGCCAGTCGGTATCACGATAGAGGCCATAGAAGCCCAACCCACCGAGGAGCAGTGGGACTACAATCCAGAGAATGGACTTAAGGGTAGGATGGATCTTCATTCGACACACACCCACTCGAGAGGCGGGCAAAGCTCGAGGCTCGGCACCACGCAAGGGAGTGTACTCTAATAGCTCTTGATAAATTGTACTACTTTAGTATAGCAAATGTAATAAGTTTTTAGTTATCTCCCATGCAGCAAGTTAAAGCCAAGAAGGCATTAGGCCAACATTTTCTCACCGATCTCTCTATCGCCGAGCGCATCGCCGACAGCATCTCCAGCCACCGCGATCTGCCTGTACTTGAGATCGGTCCTGGCATGGGAGTGCTGACCCAATTCCTCCTGGAGAAGGGCTACGACACGCACGTCATCGAGATCGACACCGAGTCGGTAGCCTACCTCAAGGCGCATTTCCCCGCGCTCGAGGGGCGTATCATCGAGGGTGACTTCCTCAAGATCCCCATCGAAGACTACTTCCCTGGCGACGCTCCCTTCGCCCTCATCGGCAACTACCCCTACAACATCTCCTCGCAGATCTTCTTCCGTATGCTCGACTATCGCGAGCGCATCCCCTGCTGCGCCGGTATGCTCCAGCGTGAGGTCGCCCAGCGTCTGGCGTCCCCTCCAGGCAATAAGGACTATGGCATCCTGAGCGTCCTCCTGCAGGCGTGGTATGATGTGGAGTACCTCTTCACCGTCGATGAGCACGTCTTCAACCCGCCCCCCAAGGTCAAGAGCGGTGTCATCCGTCTCATCCGCAATGAGCGCACCGACCTCGGTTGCTCCGAAGCCCTCTTCAAGCAGGTCATCAAGACGGGCTTCAACCAGCGTCGTAAGACCCTGCGCAACTCACTCAAGGCGCTCTTCGGAGCCGACTACGCAGGCTACACAGCAGAGATCTTCTCCAAGCGCCCCGAGCAGCTCGGTGTCGAGGACTTCGTCACGCTGACGCGCCTCCTCGAGGAGCATCAGGCGAAGGCCGCTACTAAGGCATAGCACTGACGACATCAAATAGAAGCGGGCTCAGATGACAGTCATCTGAGCCCGCTTTCGTATCTCTATTCACCATGCTTGGGAGCCGCATTCTCCATCCTTATAGTGAAGGGTGGCACGAACCTATATTGGTCGATGGGCGAACCACTACTGGTCAGCGATCGGACCAGTAGTGGTCACGATGCGAAGCTGTACTGGTCGATATTAGTTACCAGTACTGGTCACTTCGTCGACCAGTACTGGTTCACCCAATGACCTCCCGAAGGAGGCATTCTGAGTTACGCCTTCTCGCGTACGTAGTAGCTTGTAAGTGAGGCGAATAAACGACCGCTCCCCCACCCCGTGCAGCTGTGGCACAAGGCGGGGGAGCGGTATGAGATTTTAGGAGCGATACGGTGCGGTCTATTCCGTCAGCTCGACGCGCTCAGCAGAGGGAGGAGGCGTAGTCGCACCCCAGCTCTTGTTGGGGCGAGAGCCCATAGTGAAGACGAGCTTGCCACCGGCAGCCAGGTCGCTGTGGCGGATCCAGGGGCGATCGAGGGGCTTGCCGTTGAGCGTAGCCTTCTGGATGTACTTGTTCTCCGAGGAAGCACCTTCCGCCTCGATGACGAAGGTGCGACCCGAAGCCAGACGCAGCGTCACCTTCGAGAAGAAGGGCGTACCGATGTTGTACACGGGTATACCAGGGGTCACGGGGTAGATACCCATCATGGAGAAGACCACGAAGGCCGTCATACCGCCACCATCTTCGTCACCAGGCATACCCATCAGGTCGCCACGGAACCATGTGTCGATGAGCTTACGCACCAGACGCTGCGTGCGCCAGGGAGCGCCAGCGTAGTTGTAGAGATAGGGGATGTGGAGGCTGGGTTCGTTCGACATGGCGAACTGCCCGACGTTCCCCGTCTGGTCGGGGAGCTTGCTGTAGAACTCCCACTTGGACATACTGAGTGGTGTGCGCAGGGTCTCGTCCAGACGCTCGATGAAGCGCTCGCGACCGCCCATCAGATAGATGAGATCAGCGGGGTTGTGCTGTACGTCCCAGCGGTAGGTGTAGGCATTATTCTCATCGTAGTAGTCACGTGCACCGAGGCCACCAGAGAGCTCATAGTTGAAGGGCTCGATGAAGCGACCCTTCTTATTCTTGGGGTGGAAGAAGCCCGTATCGTAGTTGAAGAGCTTGCGGTAGTCGTAGGAGCGACGCAGATAGTCGGCGCTCTCCACGTCGTGTCCGGAGAACTTCGCCAGCTGCGACAGGCACCAATAGTCGTAGGCAGCAGCGAGGCTGACGGCGACACTCTGGCGCTTCTCCCACAGCGTCACCTCGGGGACGGTCTCCTTCTCCCCGATATCCAGACCAGGGAAGTAGCCTTCCTTATCCATAAACTCCGAGAGTACCCCCTTGGGGCGACGTGTCCAGGGCAGGTAAGACTTCTCCGCCATCGTCTTCTTCGCAGCTTGGTAAGCAGCACTCAGGTTGAAGCCCGTGAGCCCCTTAGCGTAAGCATCAGCGAAGGTGGCGATGGTGTGCGAGCCGTTCATGCGGTGTGTGTCACCCGTGACTTCGGGGAAGGTAGGCAGCCATCCCTCGGGGCTCTGCTCGGCCATACGGAGGTAGCTCGTGAGCATCTGCTGCTCCTTCACAGGGTCGAGGAGGATACGTAGGGGGTGCGTAGCTCGGTAGGTATCCCACAGCCAGTCATCGGTGTAGAAGGGTACGCCCTCGTCATCGTGGACCTTCTTGTCGAAGCCGCTCCAGTAGCGGCCGTCCTCCGAGAGGCAGATCATACGCTCATAGGTGCGGTAGAGTGAGGTGTAGAAGACACGGCGCTCCTCGGGAGTACCGCCCTCGATCTCGACCTTATCCAGGGCCTTAGACCACTCGTTGCGCCCGTACTTAGCCACGAGATTGACCTCGAAGGACTGGATCTCCTGCTCGACGTTGCGCTTAGCCTGCTCGACGCTGATGTACGACACGCCGTAGCGGAGGGTCACGCCCTGCTTAGCGAAGGAGAGGCAGAGGGTATTGCCACGTGCCACGCCATCGACCGTCACAAGGCGACCCGTGAGTGTATCACGCACGAGGCGCTCCGTGGGCTCAGCGTCCATCTCGGCATAGAGGTAGACACGCGTAGAGTCCTCGAGCTGCTGGTAGCCGAAGAGGTTCTTCCCCGAAGCGACGAGCTCTCCATCGGGTGTAGAGAAGACAAGGTGATGGCCTGCCTTAGCCCGCTCGAAGTTGAACTGATAGATCGCACTGCGGTACGAGGGAGCATAGCGCACACGCACCTCGGGCTCCAGCAAGGTCACCTCATAGAGGTAGGGACGGACGCTCTCGCTATCGTAGCTATAGCGTGATACCTCGGGGAGGCTATCGGCGAGGGCACTCAGCGGACTGATAGCGAAGGCCGACACACCACGGTGCGACGTCAGGATCACCGGGAGGCCTGCGATCTGCTCAGAAGCATAGTCCGTACGCTGGGGATACACACGCATCATCCCATTAGGCAGATGCACTGTGGGGAAGGTGGGCACAAGGAGATGGCTAATATTCCCCATATAGGGGTCTACATAGTCGATCGGGTCAAGGCTCTTTGAGCGACCGAGACCCGCCGAGGAGCAGCCTACCAGTACGAGGCTGAGCAGGAGGCCCGCCAGGAGCGAGCGTGTCTGATGAAGCATGGGCGATAAATGAAACTTGGGAGGATAGCCCCCTATAGACGAGATGCCTTAGCACTCACCTGCAGGGCATATTCCCCTCAAAGATAACGAAAAAGCCCCATCTATCAGCGGGATAGATGGGGCTTCTTGCTATGTGGATAGCGTGCCGATGGGCTTACTTCTTCAGCTCAATGTCGACACGGCGAGCGCTGCTCTTGAGGTCGGTATTGCGGTCGACACCACCAGCGATGCTGATGAGGCGATCAGGCGATACACCGCAAGCGATGAGGTAGTCGAGGACAGCCTGACTACGGCGCTGCGAGAGGCGCTCGTTCACGAGGGCATTCCCTTCGGGGGGAAGCGTAGCCCGTGAGGTAGAGCTTCATATCGGGATCGCCTGCGAGGACGCGATAGACTTCGTTGAGGGCGAGGCGTGCTTCGGGGAGCAGATCACTCTTACCTACGGGGAAGAAGACCTGACGCTTGAAGTAGGAGACGACGACCGTGTCCGTGCGGACCTCTGTCTTCGTCTGCACCTCGGGCTGCAGGGGCTGCTGGATGATCGTAGGAGCGGGCTGCTGGATGATCACCTGAGGCTGCTGTGCGGGCTGAGCCTGCTGAGCGGCACGCAGGGCAGCGAGCTCCTGCTGGAGCTCGCGCAGGAGCGAGTCGCTTGAGCTATTGTCTACGACGGGCTGCTGGATGACCGTCTGCTTCTGGCCCTTAGAGCGAGCGGGCAGGACGATAGCATCGCGGTCCGAGTCACGGCGCTGCAGGAGGAGGAGCATCAGCTGCTCGAGGCGATCGAGACGGCTATTGCTCACCTGAGGCTGTACCTGGGGCGCAGCTTGGGGTGCGTAGGTATAGTTCACGCTACCAGCAGGTGCGTAGGGCATGGGCTGCTGGACGGGTGCTACACCACCGAGACCGAGGGCACTGAGGAGCATCTGCAGCTTCACCAGACGGAGGTCTTCGGCCGTGAAGCCGTAGGTCGTCTGCTTGGTCTGCTGCTGGCTCTCCGCTGCTATACGAGCTTCGGCGACAGCACGCACGGCACGCATCAGATCTTCCTCAGAGAGGGTGATGAGCGTGTCGGCCGCAGTGAGAGGCTGACTCACGCTCTGCCCTGCGCTCTGTGCCAGGGCGACAGAGCTAACAGAGAAGAGGGAGAGAGCAAGGAGGAGGGACTTCATAGGACGCATGTCTCTTAGAAGTTGAAGCGATAGCCTACAGCCAGCTGGTTGTTGCGGAAGGCACCACGAGCGGTGTAGTCAACGAAGACACGACCACCGAGGACGTTGCCGAGGGACGTACCGACGACAAAGTTGGGGAGGAAGCGTGATACACCACCGATGCTATTGACACCCAGACCGACACCGACGTAAGGCGTGATAGCCCCGTCGAGGAAGGTAGGCAGGTTGTAGAGGACATTAGCGTTCAGACCAAAGCCCGTCTTCTTACCGAAGGCTACATAAGCATCGGGAGCGAAGTCGAACTGAGAGTCGAGGATCTGCATGTAGCCGCGAGCACCTACGTTGACACCGACCTGATCACCGAAGTTAGGACCTACGAAGAGGGCAGCACGGTTGAACTTCAGCGTTTCCTTAGCAGGCTTTACCTTGACTTCCTTAGCGTAGACTTCATCCTTCTCGTTCTGACCAGCGACGATGATGCGGTCGCGACGGTTCTGCTCATTCTGCAGATACTGCTCGATGAGGCGGATGTCATCGCTGGACTTACCCGACTGCTGAGCACCAGCGATCTGCTGAGCCTGCGTCGTGTTGATAGCGTCGAGGCGGTCGATGACCTGGTCGAGGCGCTTGACGAGAGCGATGCTGGGGTCTACCTTAGAGGCGTCCTGGGTCTGCTGGGGCTGAGCCTGTACGGGCTGGCCGAGGAAGTTAGGAGCAGCGTAGGGGCTACGATAGAGAGCATTCAGGAGAAGAATCTTATCAAGGTCAGAGAGGTTGCTCCCCGTGACATCAGATACAGATACCTGTGAGCCCTTCTCACGCTTGAGGTCGCTGACGACCCGATTGACGAGAGCGTCGAACTGAGCCTTGGTCAGCGTGACCGTACGGCCCTGCTGAGCAGACTGCGTAGCGACCTGAGTCGTCTGGTTGTCGACGTGCGTGATGCGGTCAGCTACTTCGCTCTTCTCGCGCAGTACGCGGGTCACCGTGACGGTGTCACGGCGAGAGACAGCATCAGCCAGCTCTTCGTTGAGCTTCTTGATACGAGCGTCGTAGTCTGCACGCTGAGCGTTGAGCTTCTTGATACGAGCGTCGTAGTCAGCACGCAGAGCGTTCATTTCCTCAAGGTTGGATTCCTGCAGCGAGCGACTTCAGAGCGGGTCTGAGCATCGCTGTAGCTCTGGTAGAGCTCACGACCATCGCGGTTAGAGCGACCGAAGTTGAAGCGGACACCAGCCTGGTAGAAGGCGTTGACCTTCACGTCAGCAGGGTCGGTGACGCTCGTGATAGCAGGATTTTCCTGTTCGCTCAGCATAGCGTTGACGCTACCGTAGAGAGCGACATACTTGAAGAGGGGGGAGCTCAAGACCACCACCACCGAAGAGGAAGAGGCCGCTCTTAGGCGTAGCACCCGTGATGGTAGGCGTGAACTTACCCGTGACTTCGCGATAACCAGCACCGAGGTTGAGGTAAGGCGTCAGACCGCGAGGCATATTCAGACGAGCGATGAAGTTACCCCCGTACATGCGGAGCTCGTTGTTCAGGTTGAAGTCGAGCGTACCAGGAGTCTTCGTAGCTGAGTAGTAGAACCCGCGGATACCGAAGATCGACGAGAAGTCAAACCCTGCAGAACCACCGAGGAACCACTGAGGCTTAAGACCTGAAGCAGCGGGGTAGTCTACATAAGCAATACCGGGCTCGAGGACGAACTTGACACCACGGAAGCCATCGGAGTACATGTTACGGTACGCACGAGAGATCGCATCGCCAGAGTCGTAGTCCGTGCCACCGAAGTAGATGTCAAGCGAAACCTGACCCGTCCAGTTGTGGAGCTGGTCACCACCGTTAGCGGCAGAAGCGAGGTAGCGGTTGCTTGGATTGACGTTGAAGATAAGATCCTTGCCTTCGAGCGAGAGTGATACACGACGGCCCATGTTGAACTTCAGACCGACACCACCGGCGCCGTAGATCTGCTTTTCCTTGTAGCTCGTAGCTGCGCCACCGACGGGCGTAGCCGTGTAGCCGAACTCCATGATACCACCACCTGCGGTGAGGTAAGGCGTGACGAAGGCATTAGACCAGAGGTTGAACTTGAGTTCACCACCGTAGCGCTTGATGTCTACGTTGGAGTCTTCGAGCTTGTCAGCCCAGTTGAGGAGCCATGAGGGAGTCGAGGAATTGTTCTTGAGCTTGCCCTTGAGGTCAAAGCTACGCTCATAGATCCCGCGGATCTCAACGAGGGGGCCGAAGCCGAAGCCAGCGCGCACACCCCAGAAGGGTGAGTCACCGAGGTTAAGCTTGCTGTCCCAGTGGGTGTAGCCTACTACGGGTGCGACCGTAAAGCTAACATCCTGTACCTGAGCCATAGCCTTGCTACCAATGCCAGCAAGAATCGTAGCGCAAAGAACCAAAGATAGTTTCTTCATATACATTCTATTTTAGGGGTTGTCATGTTACTTGTCCTGGCGAGGGCTGAAGCTGTATGCTAAGGCTTCATAAATAGCCCTCCATGAGCAAGATGGCATTAGATTCAGTGGGTCGTAGACTCAATGGATCCTCCCTCTAAAGGGAAGCCACCTCACCTGTTAAAACATTACAAAGATATAAATTCTTAACAATCTGAGATATAAGCAGTCTATTCCTATATAGACAATGGTTATTCCTTGAGAAATGTCTCAGCCCCTATGTAGGAATCTCTCATCGTCTTCGGGGCTTCGCATTTTCATCACCCCAATTGCGACCTATATCTATACAATATATACAGCTCTTTTACGCAACGCAAACGCTTCCATCCACCCAAGCACCAGCACAGCGTGCGAGGCAGGAGTCACGCGAAGCAATATACATCCCCTCCACCTTTCAAATAGATATTCGTATTCAAAGTAGTAGTGGTCCCCCCCTCCCCAATAAGTAGTCGATTTCACCAACCTACTACACTGGCACCACCACGAAACAAGTCGGGCAACCGCAGGACGGAAGAGACCGACCTACGATTGCCCGATTCCCCGCTCATAAGCGGGAGGCACTATCGCCGACTAATAGCGGTAGCTCAGCGAGAGTGTGATCATACGCCCATTGCCCTGCGTATACTCCGCATCGCGTGCTACGAGCTGAGACTGGATGGGGTAATAGGTAGTATTCAGCAGGTTCTCGACACCGAGCCCCACCGTGAAGGCACCGAGACGATAAGCCCCCTGGAGGGAGAGCAGCGAGATGGGCTTGACCACCCCTTCACCCTCGGCGTATTGGCTCTCCTTCGTAGTAGGATTCGTCTTGGGAGCAAAGCGATCACGGCTACCCGTATGCAGAGCAAAGAGACGTAGCGATAGATCCTTGATGGGGCGATAGCTGACGTGAGCCGTAAGCTTGAGCGGAGGAATAGACTGCCCCGACATATAGCCATTCCACGAGCCATCAGCGAGACGCTTACGCCCCTCCAGAGCGGAGAAGGTCGCACCCAGTGAGAGCTTCGGACTCAGCGTAGCTTCTGCACTCAGCTCCATACCATAGATACGCTGTGGAGAGCGGTCAACTACCCAGAAGCCATTCTGACTGATGAGATCACTCCCCAGAGCTGCATAGGTATAGTAGAAGGCCCCCTGCAGGTCTAAGCGCGTACCTTCCCCGAAGAGATCGGAAAGATGCGAATAGAAGCCTGCCTCATAATTGTGCGTACGCACTGGATCGGTCTCGATCTTCGAGAGTGCATCAGCCTTAGCCGAGCGAAGGGTACGCCCGAGGTCATAGATAGAGAAGCCCTCAGAGTAAGAGACAAAGGGCTGGAAGGCCTTGAGCCCGTTGTACGTCGCGCCCACATTAAGCGAGAGGTTGCGGTAGCCGAGCGTACCTCCAGCGACCTGCACGAGGGGATCCGTCTTCTTGGTACGCAGGACGGTATAGTCAGGGACGTGGACATCGATCCAGTCGTAGCGCGCTCCAGCCTTGACGGTCAGCAGGTCAGACAGCACCGCCTTACCCTGCACGAAGGGAGCATAGTTCACCGAAGTCATCTTAGGCACCCAGTAGCGACCATCGACCAGAGGCTGACTTGTCTGATCTAAGAGGAAGTCCGCCCCATAGAGCAGCTGAAGATTCAGCTGTGACGAAGGGGTGAGACGTGAAAGGAGCTGAGCACGCGCCCCCCCCTGCGACGCCTTGGTAAGCGCCTGACCGCTGGTCTCTTCCCAGCGCGGACTCTTCGGATTGTGCTTGCGATAGTCAGCGACCGACTTGATGCTGCGCCCGAAGAGCGAGACTTCGAGGTCAGTCTGAGCGAAGACTTCGCGAGAGCTTAGCTTGAGATAAGCATTATGGTTGTAGGGCAGCCCCTCGGGCATCGCTTCGGCGGGCTGCGTGCCAGGGACACCGATGCGGGGCGAGACCAAGTACTTCCCGCCCGAAGCCACTAAAGGACCATCCTGCTCTGTGCGGAAGAAGTTGTACATCAGCTCCAGCTGCGTACGGTCGCTGAAGCGGTAGCCTAACTTCGCCAAAGCGTTGATCGTACGCGTATCTCCGAGCCCATAGCGAGGCGAGAGATAGACGCCATTGGCGGCAATAGCCGATCCCGTATGCTGGTAGACACCATCGACGAGGTAACTCAAGGAGCCAGCCTGCCCGTAGACTTGCTGCGAGAGACGATAGCCCGCCGTCTTCTCTGAGCTCTTGAAGAAATTGTGATCCGTATAGCTCAGCTGAGACTGCCCGCCGAAGGGACGTTTCTCTTTATTCTGCTTGGTGACAATGTTGATAATCCCCCCGTTGGCACCATTACCGAAGATGGCGGTAGCTCCCTTGATAACCTCGATACGCTCTACCGCAGCAGGGTCGATGGAGCGGAGGTCACGACTCGTGGCTCGCAGGGGCGTAGACTGGGGGATACCGTCAATGAGGACGAGGATGCTACGCCCACGCAGGGTGTTGTAGCGCTCGTTCACATTGTTGCCCGTAGGAGGCACTCCAGGGATGAAGTAGCCAACGATGGCCTGCATATCAGGCAGGATCTGGCTCATCTCCCGAATATCTCGCTCGGGAATAATCGTGATACTTGCAGCGGCGCGCTGCTTGATCTCCGGCATACGTGAGCCTACGACGACGACGTCCTGGAGCTCGTGATCGGGATGCTGTGTCCCGTGCACACTGGGACTCTGTGCCATAGCCAAGAAGCTGTGACAGCCGAGGCCAAGCGTAAGGAGTAACTTACGATGAATCATTCTATGTATATGATAAGTAGGATCCCCCCCCCCCTACTCAATCCACGAGCAGAGGAGCCACTTCTTCTTGCCTCATCAAGAGGGCGATACAAAGGTACATCACGGCTGAGGCAAATGAATCCTATTGATGAAAAATAGCTATATATAGGTAGTCATCGAGACGTGCGGCGATCCTTTTCTACTCTATTTATATGAGTCGGCGCCCTCCTCTCCTGACGTCCACGAACGAACCTATATAGGTCAGCCCGCCAAGCTATATAGGTCACCGCGTCGACCTATATAGCTTACCTCACGAAGCAATATAGGTCAGAGCCGCCACCTATATAGCTCCGCCCGGCATCGCCAGGAGCAGGCTGCATCAAGCAGGTACGCCCCCCCCCCCCCCGAGAGAACTATTACATCCTATCCATCGTTATAGGGATATCTCTCACAACACTTATATCCAGCTCTTCATAGCACCTTACACCTTTTTATGAGTAAGCTCAAGCGACGTATTATGGTTCTCTTCATTACCCTCGGTATCATCGTCGCCGTCCTCTTCGGCGTCGGCTACCTCATCCTCCACAGCCCCTCCTTCGGGGCGCTCCCCTCGGGCACGCGACTGGAGCGTATCCTGCACTCACCGAACTATCGTGACGGGCGCTTCCAAAATCGCTACCCCATGTCCAAGGCATGCAGCCCAGCTCCATGGGTGACCGCATCAAGATCCTCTGGAAGTTCCTCTTCGACCGACCCGATAATATCCGCCCTGTCGATAGCATCCCCGTGGTGCGTCACGACCTGAAGAAGCTCGACCGCTCGGAGGACCTCATCGTATGGTTCGGCCACTCGGGCTACCTCCTGCAGATGGACGGCGTGCGCTACCTCATCGACCCCGTCTTCGTCGAGGGCGCCCCCTTCGGCATCTCCAACGCCTTCTTCAAGGGCACGCAGGTCTTCGACGTCGCTGACCTCCCCGAGATCGACTACCTCGTCATCAGCCACGACCACTGGGATCATCTCGACTACCACGTAGCCAGTGAGCTACAGAGCCGTGTGCGCAAGGTTTACACGGGGCTCGGCGTCGGGGCGCACCTCGAGCGCTGGGGCTACCGTCCCGACCAGATCGTAGAGCTGGACTGGGGCGAAAGCACCCCGACAGCAGAGGGTGGGCGCATACACTGCCTTCCCACACAGCACTTATCCGGCCGAGGTCTCACATCCAGCCAATCGCTGTGGGCCTCCTTCGCCCTGCAGGGTCCGAAGCACTCGGTCTACGTCGGCGGTGATGGCGGCTTCGGCCCGCACTATGCCGAGATCGGGAAGCAGTTCCCCCAGCTGGATCTGGCCATCCTCGAGAACGGGCAGTACAACAAGGAGAACTGGAGCGGCATCCACATGCTCCCCGAGCACCTCGGCGAGACGATGCAAGCCCTCGGCGCCAAGCGCTTCCTGACGGTGCACCATGCGAAGTTCGCCTGGCGATGCACCCCTGGAAGGAGCCCCTGCAGAACGCAAAGCGCCTGCGTGACGAGAAGGGCTTCCCCATCCTGATGCCTCGCCTCGGCGATGTCGTCCACTACACCGACAGCACCTTCACCACCGACGACTGGTGGGAGAAGCTCGACTAATCCCCACAAAACAAAAAGGCCTCGGGGCACCCCTCTCCACCGAAGTGGAGGGAGGTGCCCCGAGGCTTTTTCGCGTAGAGTAGTCGCCAGGACTACGCCACGATTAGAAGGTGTACTTCACACCGACCTGAGCTCTCCAGCGAGAGTTGATGTCGGAGTAATCCCAAGGCGTGCTGCGGTGGTGCGTGAAGCTGTAGACCGGATTGCCCGTAGCGCGGTCGGTAGAGATCGCGATGGGGGTAATGTTGTCGTACTGGATGTATGGGCTCATACCCCAGCCACGATTCAGCAGGTTGCCGAGGTTGATGATGTCGGCATTGAGCTGGAGCGTGTGACGACGACCACCGATGTTGAGGAAGAAGTCCTGAGCGAAGTGGAGGTCGAACTTGTGGACGAACTCAGACATGAAGGCATTGCGAGGAGCGATGCGGCCACGCTGCTGAGCGAGGTCGCCGCTGCTGGCGATGAACTGCTCGAAGCTGTCTGCCATCTCCTTGTTGGCCTGAGCCTGGCGGAGAGCACGGTCAGAGGCAGATTCGCCGGGCTTGTTAGCGATCGTAGCGGTGAAGTAGCCGTTAGCGACTTCTTCCTTCGTGGGGATGTAAGCGAGGTCATTGCGCAGACCGGGGATCGTACGAGCGTCACCGTTGGCGTCACCATAGTAGAGGATCGAGTAGCGACCACCCGACTGCCCGTTGTAGATGATACCGATGGTCGTAGCGAAGTGCTTAGCATACTCTACGCGGTAGTTGAGCTGACCGATGATGCGGTGACGCATATCGAAAGTTGGAGTAAGACAGCTCCTCGCCGTTGATATCGCTTGAGTAGTTGTAGCCCCAGTTCGAAGCAGCCTGCGAGCTCGTACCGTCGTTGCCAGCCTTAGCCTCACCGAAGGTATAGGCGATCGAAGCATCGAGGCCGTGGCCGAAGTCCTTCGACAGCGTAGCCGTGAGGTTGTAGCTATAGCCGAGGTTGTTGCTCGAGAGAAGGAGCAGATTCGTGTACTGCTTAGCGAGCTCAGCATCGATCTTGTAGACAGGACGGACCTGACCATGGCCATGGTCGAGCGTACCGTTCTCACGGAGGAGGAGGTTGCGGTAGCGTACGCTATTGAGGTTACGCGTGTACATCCCTTCGAGCGAAGCACGGAAACCACCGGGGAGCTTAGCATCGAAAGCGAGGTTCGAGCGCCATACCTGAGGATAGCGGAAGTTCGTACCGACCATATCGATCTCAGTCGTCTTACCAGGCTGCGTGAACTGATGGTTGACATCAGAGTTGAAGCGCATGGTGGGGACGTTCGTACCGAGGACAGCCGTACGGAGGTATTCCATACCGCTATTGGAGAAGCTATTGGAGATCCATACGAAGGGCACACGACCGGTGAAGATACCCGTACCCCCACGGATGACGTAGCGACTATCAGCATCGACGTCATAGCGGAAGCCTACACGTGGCGAGAAGAGCGGACGGATAGGAGGCAGGTAGTTGTTCGTGACGCCGTATTCCTTAGCGACAGCAGAGCTATTGAAGTCGGGGTTAGCCGTAGGACGGTCGAGGAAGAAGGGCATATCAACACGCAGACCGTAAGTCAGGCGGAGGTGATCGGTAGCCTTCCACTCATCCTGAGCGTAGAAGCCCAGCTGACCAGCGCGGAAGCGGGGAGCCCAGCGAGCGTCGCCCGTGCGAGAGACGTCAGCAGCAGAGTAGCCGTAAGACTTAGGAGCTACCTCATTAGCCGTACCGATAGCGAGGAAGTCATCGAGCGTGGAGTACTCATAGTTCCCGTAGTAGTTCGTGAGGTAGAGGTTACGCATACGGAAGAGCTCGTTGTGCGTACCGAAGGTCAGCGTGTGATTGCCGAGCGCGAGCGTCAGTTATCCGTCAGAGAGAAGATATCCTGATCGAGTTCGTTAGCAGGCGTATCCTTATCGACCCCAGCGAAGACCTGGTAGCGAGCCTTACCAGCCGTACCATTGATGAGGAGGAAGGGGAAGGCACCACCGAGGTAGGTACGCTTGTCGCGGATACCGCTGTAGCTGACACGAGCTTCGTTGGAGAGCTTGTCCGTGAGCTTAGAGTTCAGCTCAGCGACGATGGTATTGGTGACGCTGTGCTTGTGGTAACCGTTGTTGTAGAAGCGCAGACGCGTAGGAGAGTTCGAGAAGTTGTAGGGCTTATCGTTGATGTGGCTGTAGCGCAGCGTGAGGCGATGAGCGGAGTTGATGTTCCAGTCAAGGCGGACCAGCCCCTTGAAGGTTTCGCTGGGGATATCCTGCGTAGCGTAGCCGCCACCATTGTAGCCGAGGCTCGTGAGCTTGTCAGCGATCTTCTTAGCATCTTCCTCGGGGACGACAGAGCCGTTGCCAGGGGTGAAGGTCGAGGGACGGACACCCTTGACGTATTCGCCGTTAGCGAAGAAGAAGAGCTTGTCGCGGAGGATAGGACCACCGAGCGTGAAGCCGACGGTGTTCTCATACTGCTTGTCGAGAGCCTTGCGGGTCTTGACGTCCTTACCAGCAGTCGTGCCGAAGAAGTCCTGGTTGTAGTAGTAGTCGTAGACCGAGCCGTGGAAGGTGTTGGTACCCGACTTCGTGATAGCGTTCATACCGCCACCCGTGAAGCCCGACTGACGGACGTCGAAGGGAGCGATGACGACCTGCAGAGCGTCGATAGCTTCGAGGGAGATAGCATTCTTACCCGAGGTACCGAGACCGAAGACGTCGTTATTGACAGCACCGTCGATCTGGAAGCTATTGAAGCGGCTGTTAGCCCCTGCGAAGGAGCCACTACCGTTAGCCTGAGGCGTGAGCTTAGCGATGTCCATGATACTACGCGATACGGTAGGGACACGCTCGATGTTCTTACGAGAGAAGGCTGAGCCAGCGCCAGTCTTCTGAGAGTTGAACTTATTACCCTTAGCCCCCGTGACGACGACCGTGGTGAGCTGCTTGGTATCGTCCTTCATCTCGATGTTGAAGGTCTCCGTCTCACCGAGAGCGAGGTTGACGTTCTCGATCTTCGCAGACTGATAGCCGATATAGGAGATAGTGAGGGTGTAGGGACCACCTGGGCGCATACCTACGATGCTGAAGTTCCCCTTGGCGTTAGTGATAGCGCCGTAGGTCGTACCGGTAGGCAGGTGCTTGGCGACAACGCTGGCGCCGATAAGAGTCTCCTTGGTAGTAGGGTCGGTGATCGTACCGTTGATCGACGAGGTCGTCACCTGGGCCCATACGGCTGGGGTGGCGAAGGCAAAGAGAGCCAGTACCAAGAGACGAAGTAAATACTTCTTCATACGCTTTGTTTGTACAGGTGGCTGTGACGGCCGTCACAGCCAGAGGACTAAGTGTGAGTGATGGATAAAGGTGGATAAGACGACAAAGAAGCGGACACCCACCGCTTCACCCCACATAAGTGAGGTGAAGGGTGAGCGTCCGCTATTTCTTTATCGGAGACATCTCTTACGAGGATGCAGCGGTCGACTATTCTGCAGCAGCTTCTTCCTGAGCAGGAGCCTCTTCGGCTTCAGCGGGAGCTTCAGCAGCAGCCTTAGCTTCAGCTTCGGCGAGCTTCTTAGCAGCTACAGCAGCAGCCTTGGCCTTGTTGGCAGCCTGTTCGGCTTCCAGAGCAGCCTTAGCGGCGTTAGCCTTGTCCTTAGCCAGGGTCTCACGGATAGAGCCAAGGGCACCATCCTTCTTAGACTTCCATGCTTCGAACTTAGCGTCAGCGGCCTGCTGGTCGAATGCGCCCTTAGCGACACCACCGAGGAGGTGCTTCTTCAGGAGAACGCCTTCGTGAGAGAGGATGCTACGAGCCGTGTCGGTAGGCTGTGCACCAGTCGTGAGCCAATACAGAGCGCGCTCGAAGTCCAAATCTACTGTGGCAGGATTGGTGTTGGGGTTGTACGTACCAATCTTCTCAATAAACTTGCCATCTCGTGGCGCTCTACTGTCAGCGACGACGATCTTATAGAAGGCATAAGCCTTGCGACCGTGGCGCTGTAAACGGATTTTCGTTGCCATTTAAACCGGTAAAATTGTTAGAACCTTCTGCTTCGTTGCATTAGATCGGGTGCAAAGATACGCAATAAAACCATACCACCTATCTCCCGTAGTGATAAATAAATAGGCACGCCCCTCAGCTGGTGAGGGGCGTGCCTATTATATAGGTGTACGGGGCCTTAGTTGGCAGGCGCAGCTGCGGGAGCAGGAGCTTCCGTGGCAGGAGCGGGAGCTGCTGCAGGAGCACCCTGCTGAGGAGCAGCACCACCACCGAGGGCGGGCAGAGCCGTAGGAGCAGCACCCTTAGCGGCATTCTGCTCGAGGACCTGCTGCGTCTTAGAATCCGCATCCGACCCTGTACCGAGGAAGTGCGACGAGGCGATGCAGAGCACGGCTACGATACCGAAGAGCCACCAAGTAGCCTTCTCCAGTACGTCGGTAGTCTTACGGACCCCCATGATGTTATTCGTCGAAGCAAAGGGTGAAGCCAGGCCACCGCCCTTAGACTTCTGTACGATCACCAGCAGCACCAGAGCGATGGATGCTATCAGGATCAGTACCGTGAGTAGGTAGAACATGTCTTATACTAATTTGTGGTTTTATTATTCTCTATCAGGCGCTCCAGGAAGCGTATCTGGTCTGCAAAGAAACGATTTTTCTCTGGATAATTCAAACTGAGAGAGCGGATAATCCTCAGTGCCTTATCGTAATGCTGCTGCTGAATATAGATCTTAGAGAGGGTCTCCGAGAGGAGTTCTTCAGCAGCAGGCTCCTCTGCCGAAGGGGCTATGGAGGGGGCTACGGGCGGGGTGCGTGGCTCGAGAAGCTCGGAGAGCCCCTCCGCGGGAAGTGGCTCTACCGTCTCTCCAGCAAAGTAGTCTTGGCTCTCCCCCACCCCTTCGTAGTGGAGCACCTCGGGGAGGTCTTCGCCTGAGGAGCGGGCACCATCGAGGAAGTGATCGATGAGGTCGAAGGCGTCAGCTTCGGCAGGCACATCGGGCGTCGCTGCGACGAAGGCGGGGCGATTCCCCTCGACGAGACGGAAGAGTTGCTCTCGATCGGGCAGGAGCACCGAGAGGCGACGCAGCTCCGAGGCATAGCGCACGTCTCCCGTCAGCGAGAGATTATATAGGTAGAGGAAGGCGAAGGGTGCGCAGTAGGGATAGGACTCATAGAGCGCACGGATCGGCTCAAGCGTCTCGGCGGTGAGGCGCTTGGGATCAGCCAAGTAGCTATAGAGTTCGTCGCGTGTCATCTACCAGTTCTCTACCGTAGCATTATAGATCTGCTTCAAGAGGTCGTCCATGATCTCACGCAGCAGGTCATCCTGCACAGCGACGAAGGGCTGGCTACGTGGGAAGTCGCGGTAAGCCTTGAAGCTACGCTCGAAGCTCTCCTTCTCATTGACATGGTTGACATACTTCACCTGCACCGTCACAGTGAAGACCGTGCGCTCGGCGAAGTTATCCTGACTGACGGCCATAGGCGTCAGGTCGTAGCCCGTGATCGTGCAGTAAAGCTCGAGGTCACCCGCCTGCGGTACGAGGGAGAGGCGCGTACGGCTCTCGTAGTAGTCCTTGATCTTCTCGGTGAAGCTGGAGGCGAGGATGGGGTTGACGATGGGCGCCTTATTGATGACCTCACCGATGGTGATGGTCTTGAGCTGGGTGTAGTCGAGCGCACCACCATTGGGGCTGTAGCGGATGCTGCAGCCTGCGATGACGAGGACAAGCGCCCCGATGAGGGCGCAGGCACGGCGGTGGAGCTTATTCTTCCAGTCCATATTCCTTGATTTTGCGGTAGAGGGTACGCTCGGAGATCTTGAGATCCTGGGCGGCACGACGGCGACGGCCATCGTGGCGAATGAGTGCGGCCTGTATCAGGCTACGCTCTGCCTCCTCGAGCGAGAGGGGCTGCTCCTCGGAAGTCTGAGACCTCGGCATGATGGCCCGTAGTGTGCGGGGTAGCAGGGATCTCGACGACATCCTCCACGGGAGCGTAGCCCGAGGGACTCGAGAGGACATTGCGGTAGTCATCACGGCCAGCGAGCGTCGTGGGGTGCGCATTGGACGTATGCACCTCGGTAGGTGTGTAGTCGCCGTGGGCCTTGGGCTGAGCAACTGGCACCTCACCACGCATGATCCCAGCGATAAGATTCTTCATCTCCGCCATATCCTTCTTCATATCAAAAAGCACCTGATAGAGGATCTCACGCTCGTTGGCGAAGGACGTAGCGTCCTCACCAAGCACCGCCTGCTGGCGAAGAGCAGGATGGTAGTCTACACCCAGATCCCGTGGCAGGTAGCGCGAGACGGTCTCTGCCGTCACGGTGCGCTCCTCCTCGAGGACGCTGATGCGATCGGTGAAGTTGCGCAGCTCACGGATATTCCCTGGCCAGCGATAGCCCTCGAGGAGCTTAGCAGCCTCGGGCGTCAGACGCAGGGGAGGCATGTGGTAGCGCTCGGCGCTCATCGAAGCAAAGAGACGGAAGAGCAGGGGAATATCCTGCACACGGCTACGCAAGGGAGGCACCTCGATGGGTACGGTATTGAGACGGAAGAGGAGGTCTTCGCGGAAGCGGCCACGCTCGACAGCCTCCTGCAGGTTCACATTCGTCGCAGCGACGATGCGCACATCGGTCTTCTGGGCTTGGCTTGCCCCGACGGGGATGAATTCCCCCGTCTCGAGGACACGCAGGAGACGGGCCTGCGTCGAGAGGGGAAGTTCCCCTACTTCGTCGAGGAAGATCGTACCGCCCGAGGCTTCCTGGAAGTATCCCTTGCGGTCGGTGATAGCGCCCGTGAACGAGCCCTTCAGGTGACCGAAGAGCTCAGAGTCGATGGTCCCCTCAGGAATAGCCCCACAGTTCACAGCGATATAAGGGCCGTGCTTGCGGATACTATTCTGATGGATGATCTTCGGGAAGTTCTCCTTCCCGACACCGCTCTCACCGATCACCAGCACCGACATATCGGTGGGTGCCACCTGCACTGCCGTGCGGATAGCGTGGTCGAGTAGAGGGCTTGTGCCGATGATACCGAAGCGGTGCTTGATCTGCTGAATATCTACGTTCATCTTCCGTCTGTCATTTTGTCGCACAAAGATACATAAGTTCGAGGACTATCAGGACTCGCAAGGCAGGCGCATAACGAGGCCTCCGCATCACACTCCGATATACCTCTCCCGAAGTGATCCACAAGCCCTTCGCCTTATCGCAAGTATTCCTCTAATTCCGCAGAGGGAAAAGTGCTATTCTCGTGAAGGAAAAAGCACCTTCCCGTAGTGGTATTCTTCTATCTATGTACGTAGTCTTAAAGACCAGGCACGTCAGTCCAAATATCCACGTACGTAGATATTAGAGCCACGTACGTAGTCCAAACTTATCTGCCACTCGTCCGCAACTTTTATCCCTACGCAGAGCAACAACCTAATAGAGGTCACTTCACAAAGCTATATAGGTTCATATCCCATCCCTCTGCAGGTATGCATCGCACCCTCCGCACAAGAGTGCACAGACAGGCAAAGCAAAAAGCCACCCTTCCCACGAAAAGGCAGACAGCTTCACACGTTTACCCCCTCACCGCACGCCCTTTCTCTACATTATTATAATAAGTGCGAGCAAAGCGCCACACAACCCGCTGACAGCCTGCTATTCAAGGGCCTCACTACCCCCTTGCTGAGAACGAAAAAGCTGTAACTTTGCCCTAAAGTTTAATACACCTTATTAGTAACGACATCATACTATGGCTACTTCAGGCAAGGACTTTCGCCTTGAAAGTGACCTGATCGGCGAACGCCAGATCAGCAACGAGCACCTCTACGGTGTGCAGACCCTCCGTGGGATAGAAAACTTCAACATCAGCAACTTCCACCTCTGCGACTATCCCCTCTTCATCCACGGGCTCGCATGGACCAAGGAAGCTGCCGCTATCGCTAACCACCGCCTTGGCCTGCTCACCGACCAGCAGAAGGATGCTATCGTCCAGGCTTGCCACGAGCTCCTCGAAGGCAAGCACCACCAGCACTTCCCAGTCGACATGATCCAGGGGGGCGCAGGTACGACGACGAACATGAACGCCAACGAGGTCATCTGCAACCGCGCGCTCGAGATCATGGGTCACGAGAAGGGTGAGTTCAAGTACCTCTCTCCTAACGACCACGTGAACGGCTCGCAGTCGACCAACGACGCCTACCCCACGGCTATCCACCTCGGTCTCTACGCTTCGCACCTCAAGCTCCGTCCCCACTTCATCCAGCTCATCGAAGCTCTCGAGAAGAAGTCGAAGGAGTTCGCCCACGTCGTCAAGATGGGTCGTACGCAGCTCCAGGACGCTGTGCCCATGACGCTCGGCCAGACCTTCGGTGGCTTCGCTTCGATCCTCCGCCACGAGATCGCTAACCTCGACTACGCTGCTCACCAGTTCCTCGCTATCAACATGGGGGCTACGGCTATCGGTACGGGTATCTCTTCTGAGCCCGAATACGCTGGCTACTGCACCGAAGCAATGGCGAAGATCACGGGCTGGGATATCACCCTCACCGAAGACCTCGTCGGTGCTACCAGCGACACGAGCGAAATGGTCGGCTACAGCTCTGCTCTGCGCCGCATCGCTATCAAGGTCAACAAGATCTGTAATGACCTGCGCCTCCTCTCCAGTGGCCCTCGCTGCGGTCTCGGCGAAATCAACCTCCCTGCTATGCAGCCAGGCTCCTCGATCATGCCCGGTAAGGTGAACCCCGTCATCCCCGAAGTTATGAGCCAGGTATGCTACAAGGTCATGGGGAACGACCTCTGCGTCACCATGGCTGGCGACGCTTCGCAGATGGAGCTCAACGCTATGGAGCCCGTCATGGCACAGTGCTGCTTCGAATCCATCGATCTGCTGATCAACGGCTTCGACACGCTCCGCACGCTCTGCATCGACGGCATCACCGCCAACGAAGACAAGTGCCGCGACAACGTCCGTAATAGCATCGGTATCGTCACCGCCCTCAACCCCATCATCGGCTACAAGAACTCTACGAAGATCGCTAAGGAAGCTCTCGAGACGGGTCGCGGTGTCTATGACCTCATCATCGAGCACGGCATCCTCTCTAAGGAAGACCTCGACACGGTACTCGCTCCTGAGAACATGATCAAGCCCGTTCGTCTCGGCATCAAGGCTAAAGAAGTAATCCACGCCTGACCGACACGACTGAGCACGCTCAGCACTAAGCATAGTAGCCCCAACTCTCTTACCCGATGTGGGCAAGGAGTTGGGGCTACTTCGTTTATCTCAATGAAACCAGGGGAAGCTACCGCCTCCCTCCCCTACTCCCCTCCCCGCTCACAGCACAGACATCCCGCTTATGCGCCAGCTCGCTCCCACCCGACACGCCCTACTCTCGCTTGCCCTGCTCCTCATCGCAGTGCTTCCCATAAAGGCCCATCGCCGCGTCATTCAGCTCCCCGCCTTCGGTCCTCGCAAGGGGAAGCAGATCAATGCCACGCCTGTCTTCCGCAAGCTCCTCGAGGGCTTACACCCCGACCTCGAGAAGGGAGGCGACACGCTGGAGCTATGCTTTCGTCCTGGGCGCTACCACTTCACCCGTGAGGGAGCAGTAGAGCGCGAGTACTTCATCTCCAATCACGACCACGCTGGTAAGCGTCCGATAGGACTTCTCCTCCGAGGCTGGCGCCACGTCATCGTCAAGGGTGAGGGAAGTGAACTGCTCTTCGAAGACCGCATGCTCCCCATCGTCCTCGACAGCTGTCAGGGCGTCGAGCTCCGAGGCCTCACCATCGACTTCACCAATCCGCAGATCTCGCAGCTGCATATCCTGCACTCCGACACCGCGCGCGGTATCGTCTTCACCCCCGCCCCTTGGGTCAAGTGGCGCATCACCGACAAGGGGCAGCTGGAAACCTACGGCACGAGCTGGCGCTCTACACCCGACCATGGCCTTGCCTTCGACCCGAAGACGCGCGAGCTCCTCTACCGCACCTCTGACATGTTCCTCCCGAACAAGGACATCCGTCAGCTGACTGCACGCGAGGCTGTCGCTATGGGTATCACGGGCAAGCACACGAGGCCGCTTCTCTATGCTCCCCACTGGAAGGACTCCCACCTCCCCGCAGGGACAGTATTTGCTGCCCGCACGGGCTACCGCCCCCAGCCCGCTATCTTCATCACCGAGAGCCGTGATATTCGCCTTGAGGATATGAACATCCACTTCGCCGAGGGCATGGGCGTCCTCACCCAGAACTCGCGTGACATCACGCTGGAGCGCTTCCACGTCCAGCTCCGCCCCCGTAGTGGACGCTACTTCACCACCCAAGCCGATGCCACGCACTTCGTCGCCTGTGAGGGGAAGATCTCCGTACAGCACTGCCGCTTTGAGAACATGATGGACGACGCGCTGAACGTCCATGGCGTCTATCTCAAGGTCACAGCACGCGAGGGTAAGCACACGCTCGTCGGGCGCTTCATGCACGAGCAGGCCTTTGGCTACACGTGGGCTATGCCTGGTGACTCGGTGCGTCTGGTCACCTCACGCGATATCCAGGGGCTGGAAGGCACCTTCCACGTACGCTCCATTAGCCCAGCTGACGGAGAGCAACTCAAGGGCACACGCGAGCTGCGCATCACCTTCGACGAGGAGCTACCCACAGACTATACGCCCGAGCGACAGATCAGTATGGAGAACCTCACCCGCACGCCGAGCGTGAACTTCTCCCACAACCTCGTGCGTCACAACCGTGCTCGAGGCATCCTCATCAATACGCCCCGTCCCGTCCTCATCGAGGACAACACCTTCGACCACGTCAGCGGCTCGGCGATCCTCTTCAGCACGGACAATAATATGTGGTACGAGTCGGGGCAGACGCGTGAGGTCACGATCCGCCGCAACCTCTTCCAAGACGTACTGACGAGCCTCTACCAGTTCACCAGCGCAGTCATCAGCATCCACCCCATCATCCCCGAGCTTGCCTCACAGCACCACCCCTTCTACGGGCAGGGGCCGAAGAGCATCCGCATTGAGGACAACGTCTTCCGCACCTTCGACACGCCGCTCCTGCACGCCATCAGCACCGACGGCATCCTGTGGCGTGGCAATAAGATCGAGCCGACGACGAGCTACCCGAAGTTCCACCCCAATCAGAAGCGCTTCCTCCTCGAGGGCTGTCGAAACGTCGACATCGAGGCAAGCGACCTCACCGAGTAGCACAGCACAAGGAGGGCATTCGCCCGCCACATAGACAAAAAGCAAGAGCCACGACCAGGGGATCCCTGCTCGTGGCTCTTGCCAATAATTTGAGTTTAATGATAGTTCGCTAATTCGCTTGGCGTCGGATCTACGGCTACGACGACCCCGTGATCATCCACAAGGTAGGTGTGTAGTCCGCCGAGGAGTCCTGCACTTGCCATATAGCGGCTACGCTCCGTGGGGGCGATGTAGCGCTGGTCCTCTTGATTCACTTGGTCGAGGGAGATCGTCTGTGACCAGACAGCGTCATCGGTATCAAGCGAGATGGCTTGGTAGTCGATAGCTGTCTGTGCCTTACCAGCGAAGTAATGATCCCATACCACATTCGCTGCGCGACTGGTAGCATCGTAGGCTGCCCAGAAGTGGATGAGACGATAGCGCTGTGCTGACTCCGTGGTGGAGGCACGACCTTCCGCGTCAGAGACTTCATTTCCGGTAGCACGTCACCCACACGCAGACCACCCGAGGAGGGCTGGGAGGGAAGGCTTGCTGAGGTCGCTCCTAAGAGCACCACGCCCGCCAGTGCGCCGAAAAGAATTCCTTTCAACGTCATAAAATTTGGTTTAGGTACAACATACCTTCAGCGACTCGCTCCATAGCTCGAGACAGGCTCCCGAGATCAGGATAAAGACGGAGAAGGTTCCCGGCTTTCGGGTCTGTAGGCCACCGTCTGAGGCACCGCTTGTGCTCCCTCGGGTGACACGCAAAGGTAAGAAAAAGCCAAAATATGAAGCTTTCACGCTCGCGAAGCCCCACTTATTTTACACTCCGCATCTCCCGAAAGCCCGCTGACGACGCACCTTTCCCCGCAGTCAAATTTCCGCTCCTCGGGGAGGTACTCCGACGTCCCGACGAAGGGGGATGAGTGAACCTATATTGGTCCGCGGGTCGACCTATATAGGTCACGTCACCGACCAATATAGCTTCGCTCAGCGACCAATATAGGTGCGTGGATAGAGCTATATAGCTTTGTGAAGTGATCTCTATTAGGTTGTTGCTCCACGTAGGGATAAAAAGCTGCGGACGAGTAGCTGATAAGCTTGATCTACGTACGTGGCTCTAATATCTATGCACGTGGATATTTGGATTGACGTACCTGGTCTTTAAGACTACGTACGTAGACAGAGGAAAACCACTACGGGAAGGCACTTTTTCTTTCACGAGGACGATGCTTTTCCCTCCGTTGGACAAGCGAAATACTCGCGATAAGGCGAAGGGCTTGCCTGATCTCTTCGGAGAGGCCTATCGGGAAGCTAAGCGCACGATACCTTAGCACACGAAATAGAGGGCAGGACTCGCGGCGACAGTCTCCATATAGGTTCGCCCCCTCCCCACCGAAGGACGCACCCATACCATCCTACCCCAGGGCCGAAGATATTGCGTACCTTTGCAACGGAAGGTACACACGGATGCGCCTTCTCTACACGAACGAATGGTAGGACCCTATCTATAGATGACAGTCACCTTCTCCATCGAGTACTGGGCGCAGCCCCACGAGCGGCTCACGCTCGTAGGCCGAGCTGCCGACAGCCCCGCCCACTCTGGAGCGCAGACCCTCCCCCTCGAGCATCTCGGGGAAGGGCATTGGCAAGCGACTCTACACCTCCCCTCCGCCACCTCCCCCTTACATTATATATATAGCTACCGCCTCACCGATGAGACGGGTGCCGTACTGCGCGAGGAATGGCGGATCCCCCACGAACTTCATCTCCCCGCTGGCGACACGGCCGTCTTCACGCAAGACCGCTGGATCGACTGCCCTGAGGATGCCCCTGCCTTCTCGGCGGCCTTCTGCGATATCCTCGGTCAGCAGGCGGTAGCACCAGAGGAAGCGCCACAGCCGAGCCTCACCTTCTCCGTCCACACTCCCGCCCTACGCCGAGGCGAGCGACTTCTCGTGACGGGGAGCTGCGAGGCACTCGGGAGCTGGGATCCTAAAAAGGCTCTTCCCCTCACCTACCGCGGACAAGGACGCTGGAGCGCTACGCTCCCTGCCTCCGCCATAGGCTCCACCCCCACTTCACTTCGCTACAAATACCTCCTCAGCACAGACGCAGGCTATACCTACCTCTGGGAAGAGGGCGAAGACCGCTGGGCAAATCTCCCCGACAGCTCCGTCTATCCCTACTGCCATGTGCAGGATAGCTACCTCCATCTCCCCAGCCGCCCCGTGCGTACGGCGGGTCTTGTCGCACCGCTCTTCTCGCTGCGCAGCGACACCGACTGGGGTATAGGCGACTTCGGCGCGCTCAGAGAAGCCATTGACTTCGCAGCCGAAGCAGGTATGCACGCCGTCCAGCTCCTCCCCATCAACGATACCACCAGCACACGAGGCGCCGCCGACTCCTATCCCTACAATGCGATATCCGTCGACGCCCTCCACCCCATATACATCGATCCCGAGGCACTGCCCGCCCTCCCCTCCGAGGAGCGTAAGGCATTCCTCCGCGAGGCAAAGGCGCTACGCCAGCTCCCCACCGTGGACTACCCACGCGTACTCGAGCTGAAGGAGCGCTTCCTCCGCCGTGCATTCGAGTTGCAGGGTAAGGCCGACCTCACGAGCGAGGACTTCCGCCTCTTCTACGACGAAGCCGCTGCTTGGCTCCGTCCCTACGCCCTCTACTGCGTCTTGCGTGACCAGTTTGGTTCGGGCGCACCCAGTGACTGGGCAGGATGGGAAGCGTATGATGAGGCGAAGGCAGCTGCCTATCTCGATGACGCAGCACATGCCGAGGTGGTAGGCTATTACTACTGGCTGCAGTTCGTCCTCGACCGCCAGCTCCAGGCGGTACGTAGCTATGCTGAGGAGCGAGGTGTCTTCCTCAAGGGTGACCTCCCCATCGGCGTGGCGCCCCACAGCGTAGACGTCTGGATGGCACCGCATCTCTTCCATACCGAGCAGTCTGCAGGCGCCCCGCCCGATGACTTCGCTGCCGACGGGCAGAACTGGGGCTTCCCCACGTACAACTGGGAGCGCATGCAGGAGGAAGGCGACTTCCGCTGGTGGCGCCAGCGCTTCGAGCGTCAGGCCCGCTACTTCCATGCCTTCCGCATTGATCATATCCTCGGCTTCTTCCGCATCTGGGAGGTGCCACGCACGCAGCGCTCTGGCCTCTTGGGACACTTCCACCCCGCACTCCCCTATAGTCTCGAGGAGTGGCAGGAGAAGCTCGCCCTCCCCTTCCCCATCGAGCTACTTACCGCACCACTCGTCCACGAAGACGAGCTGACGGCACGCCTCGGCGATAGCTTTGATGACCTCCTCGACAGCGGCTATCTCCATAGCACTGCCCTTACAGGGCTCTATCAGCTCACGCATGGCGAGCAAGCCGACTACGAGACGGAGGCCGCCCAGCGCGCTCTCGGAGCCGACGTCGCAGCCGTACTCGCTGAGCTCTGCACGGAGACCGCCCTCATCGCCGACCCGTACAAGGCAGGGCACTACCACCCACGCATCGCGCTGGAGCGCAGTCGTCTCTTCGCCCGCCTCCCCGAGGAGGTGCAGGAGCGCTGGCGAGCCGTCAGCGATGACTACTATTACGTCCGACACAATGAGCTCTTCCGCACCACCGCCCTGCTGCGTCTTGGTGTGCTGACGAGCCACACACGCCTCCTACTCTGTGCCGAGGACCTTGGGATGATCCCCGCCTCTGTACCCGCCGTCCTCGACGAGCTGCAGGTCCTCTCCCTTGAGCTGGAGCGTATGCCGAAGGCCTTCACCCCCACGGGCTGGGCACGCCCCGATGGCTTCCCCGCCCGCTCGGTAGCCACGACCTCCACCCACGACATGCCTTCGCTGCGTGGCTGGTGGCACAGCCTCCCCGCGAGCGAGCAAGAGCGCTACTACCGCGAAGAGCTCCTTCTCACCGAGGAAGTTCCCGACGAAGAAGCCCTCTACCGCCGCATCATCGAGGCACATCTCGCATCCCCATCTGCGGCTGTCCTCCTCCCCCCTTGCCGACTGGATGAGCCTCGACAGCCGTCTCTGGCTCACCACACCCGCCGAGGAGCAGATCAACCGCCCCGAGGATCCGCATCACTACTGGGGCTATCGCTTCCCCCGCAGCCTAAGCGACCTGCAGGCAGCAGCCCCCGAATGGCGCACCCACATCAAGCATCTCATCACCCTATCCCAACGACTATAAGCCTATGATGGAGCGACTCTACGTCTTAGAGGAAGCCGACACGCAGGAGTTCGTCGGTGTCAACCGCGCGAACCTCGTCACGCTACAGAATCTCTTCCCTAAGACGAAGCTACGCATTCACCAGAACGTCATCAAGGTACTTGGCGAAGACCAAGCTGCCGAAGAGCTCCTGCACATCCTCGCCTCTCTGGAAGCCCTGTGCAGTCGCCACAACCAGCTGACCGAAGCACAGATCATCGAGGTCGTGCGTCGGCACCGCAGTAAGGCCGCCGACACCCTGCCCACCGCCGAGAGCGACGTACTCATCTACGGCGTCCACGGCAAGGCGATCCTCCCCCACGGGGAGCGTCAGCGCCGCATGGCTCGCGAGTTCGCCGAGCGTGACCTGTGCTTCGCCACGGGTGCCGCCGGCTCGGGGAAGACCTTTATCGCCATCTGTCTTGCGGTCAAAGCCCTCAAGGCAAAGCAGGTGCGCCGTATCATCCTCTCCCGCCCTGCCGTCGAAGCAGGCGAGAAGCTCGGTTTCCTCCCTGGCGAGATGAAGGACAAGCTCGACCCCTACCTCCAGCCACTCTATGACGCCCTCGGCGAACTCATTCCCGCCCCCAAGCTCAAGGATCTCATGGATACGGGCATCATCCAGATCGCCCCGCTGGCCTTCATGCGTGGTCGCACGCTGAGTGATGCCGTCGTCATCCTCGACGAAGCGCAGAATACTACGCCACAGCAGATGAAGATGTTCCTCACACGCCTCGGCATGGGCTCGAAGATGATCATCACGGGGGACTTCACGCAGATCGACCTTCCCCGTGGCGTGACCTCGGGTCTGAAGGATGCGCTCGACAAGCTCCACGGACTGAAGAGTATCAGCTTCATCCACTTCGATAAGACCGACATCGTGCGCCACCCGCTCGTCTCCGAGATCGTGGCCGTCTACGATGCCAAGGACGAAAAGACGTCCGCCCCCTCCGACACATCACAAACTAATCACGCAAGATAGAATTATGGCACAGACACTCGTCCGCACGGACTTCCAATTCCCTCATCAGGATCACGTCTATCATGGCAAGGTCCGCGACGTGTACTTCCTCGGTAGTGAGCAGGTAGCGATGATCGCCACCGACCGTATCTCCGCCTTCGATGTCGTACTCCCCAAGGGTATCCCCTACAAGGGGCAAGTCCTCAACCAGATCGCGACCTACTTCCTCGAAGCTACGCGCGACATCGTCCCCAACTGGCTCATCTCCGCCCCCGACCCCATGGTATCGCTCGGCCTGCGCTGTGAACCCTTCCGCGTGGAGATGGTCATCCGTGGCTACCTCACCGGCTCGGCTTGGCGTGCTTATAAGGCGGGCGAACGCACCCTCTGCGGTATCCAGCTCCCCGACGGCATGCGTGAGAACGAAGCCTTCCCCTCGCCCATCATCACCCCCACCACGAAGGAAGATGTCGGCCATGACGAGAATATCTCCCGCGAGGAAATCATCCGCACCGGTCTGGTCAGCGAAGAAGACTACAAGCAGCTCGAGGCCTACACCTACGCTCTCTTCAAGCGTGGTCAGGAGATGGCACGTGAGCGTGGCCTGATCCTCGTAGACACGAAGTACGAATTCGGGAAGAAGGACGGCAAGATCTACCTCATCGACGAGATCCACACGCCCGACTCCTCCCGCTACTTCTATGCCGAAGGCTACGAAGAGCGCTTCGAGCGTGGCGAAGAGCAGAAACAGCTCTCCAAGGAATTCGTCCGCCAGTGGCTCATCAAGAACGGCTTCCAAGGCCGTGACGGCGAAGTCGTCCCCGAGATGACTGAGGAGTACTGCAAGAGCGTCTCCGACCGCTACATCGAGCTGTATGAGACCGTCACGGGTCGTGCCTTCGTCGCCGAACCCACCGACGACCTCACGGCACGCATCGAGCGCAACGTCCTCGCCGCCCTCAAGTAAGCCCCGCCTCCCCCCCCACAAGCGTCAGCGCCCCATGATCCTCATCGGATCATGGGGCGCTGATGTATAGATACGTGAGGGAAAAGAACAGAGAGAAAGGCACGAAGGAATAGAGGTACTCGCTCGTTTGTCGTGCGGTATTTCGTGCGAGGTGCAGGAGTATTTCTAAATCTACGTACGTGGATTTTAAGACTACGTGGGAAAATCCATTGGGCTACGTGCGTGGATCTTAGGACTACGCACCAAGATAGAAGAATAGGTGTAGACCTTCGTGGTTTTGGCTGCGGTGGAGCAGAAGTTTTCTCGGGGAAGGGAGAAGGTAAGGGAGTAGTGCTACGGGGTACCGAGAAGGCGAGGAGCACGCATAAAATGAGGCTGTCCGCACGCTTCCACGAGGGAAGGGTGCGGACAGCCTTCATAGGATCGAGGTGTGAGCTTCGGTGAGGAAGCTCAGCGGAGGGGCATTAGCAGCCTTCGGTCAAGCGCGCATAGAGGTCGCGCATACCTGCCACAGCTCCCGCCTGGATATGGATGAGGTCGGGGCGGTAGCCACTACGCACGGGCTTCGGATCGATGCAGTAGACGGGCGCCTTTGCTGGGACATAGCCCAGCAGTCCCGCTGCAGGATAGACCTCCAGCGACGTGCCGATAACGAGGAAGAGATCTGCCTCTTCGGTGGCTTCGATAGCAGGGATCATCTCCGGCACCTCTTCGCCAAACCAAACGATGAAGGGGCGGAGCTGCGTGCCATCAGGCGCTAAGTCCCCGACATGGAGCTCACGTGTCGCCCCCTCGGCAGGATAAGTGGTGAAGGGATCACGCACGGAGCGGTTCTTCATCAGCTCACCATGGAGGTGGATGACACGGCTGCTACCCGCACGCTCATGCAGGTCGTCGACGTTCTGCGTGACGATCGTCACACGATAGTACTCCTCGAGGCGGGAGAGCAGACGGTGCCCTTCATTGGGCTCTGCTCCGACGAACTCCCGACGGCGCTGGTTGTAGAAGTCCAGCACGCACTGGGGATCGCGGTACCAACCTTCGATGCTGGCGACCTCTTGGACATCATGCCCCGCCCACAGACCATCGCTATCGCGGAAGGTCGACAGGCCGCTCTCGGCACTCATCCCCGCCCCCGAGAGGACGACGAGGTGCGGACGCTGGGGGCTCTGGGTATTCATCGGCGTGAGACGAGCGACAGCTCCTGGATGAGGCGGGGGCACTCACCGAGCTGATCGATGAGCAGGAGGACGTAGCGGATATCACAGATGATGCTACGCTGGTAGGAGGGCAGGTACTGGATGTCACCACCGACACCTTCCCAGTTGCGGTCGAAGTTGATACCGATCAGGTCGCCATACTTATTGAAGACGGGGCTACCGGAGTTACCACCCGTGGTGTGGGTCGTAGCGGCGAAGTTGATAGGCATCTCATACGTGCCGTCAGCCTTCTTGTCGGCCCAGCGCTTGCCTTCACCGTAGAGCTGCTTCTGGTAGATCTCCTTGAGACGAGCGGGGACAGCGAACTCCCATGAGGTGGGGTCTTCCTTCTCCATCACACCACGCAGGGTCGTAGGCACCTGATACTCGACACCGTCGACGGGTGAGTAGCCACGGACCTGACCGTAGGTGAAGCGCAGCGTGCTATTGGCATCGGGCCAGAGATTGTCCGTGCCACGCTGAGCCATAATACCGCCGACGTAGGTGCGACGAGCCAGATCAATGGGGTTGTCGAAGGCACGCAGATCCTTCGTCAGCTGCTCACGCTTGGTGCGGACAGAGGTAGCGAAGCGCGACATCAGGTCGGAGGAGAGGACAGCCTGCTGCTCCTTGGCACTCAGCTTCTTGAAGGCCTCAAAGCCCTCGGGCGTGGTGAAGGTCGACTGAGCGAACATCGCATCGACGTAAGCATCTACCGAGCCGAACTTATCGATCCCCTCAGCGATAGCCGTGGGCCAGTCCTTGCGGTCGATCTGACGCGTGTATTCGGCCAGCTCAGCCTTAGCGATCTTAGCGTCGAGCGAGGGGAGGTAGTCCTTATTGTTGTAGGCGGTGAAGGACTTGTCCGTAGCGGTCAGCGGGTCATCAGCACCAGGGGCGCGCGTAGCTTCGATAGCCTGCCACAGCCCTTCGTCAAGGTACCAGAACTGGCGACGCAGGTCACGACGACCCTCGATAGCACGGTCGATCGTGGAGACGGCATCAGCGTAAGACTTGTAGGACTTAGGCGCCTTCTCCTTAGCCCATGAGAGGAGGGACTCCATCTCCTGCTGCTTGGTGGCCTTGAAGTTATTCTTCTCGATACCGAAGTTCGCACCGATAGCACGCTTGTAGGCGTTCTGCGAGCGGGCGTACTTAGCAGCGTACATGATGTTCACCTTGGGATCGGCAAGCATATCCTTGAGCATGACCTCCTGACGGATGTTGCGCATGCGGATGCGGATATCATTGTCGATGGTCTTCCATTCCTCTACTTCGGAGGGGAGGAAGAAGTGGTTGGTACGGCCAGGGAAGCCCATAATCATAGCGAAGTCATCGCGCTGCACGCCATCGGTAGAGATGTTGAACCAGCGCTTGGGCTTCAGGGGCACGTTGCTCTCTGAGTAGGGAGCGGGGTTGCCGTTGGCATCAGCGTAGATGCGGAAGATCGAGATATCACCAGCGTGACGGGGGTACTTCCAGTTGTCCGTGTCGGCACCGAACTTCCCGATAGCGCTGGGAGGTGCACCGACGAAGCGGATGTCGGAGTAGACCTTCTTGGTGAACATGAGGTACTTGTTCCCATTGTAGAAGGGACGGATCTCGACCTCCGTGCCTGGGTGATCCTTGAGGAAGTTGTCACCGACACGCTTGTGAGCTACCGAGCGAAGGAAGGCGGGCGAGAGGTACTCCATGCCCGTGCCCTTACGCACCTTCTTGAGCTCTGCCTGCACGAAGGCCGTGACGTCCTCGATCTTGTCGATGAAGGTCACGACGACGCCCTTAGCGGGGAGCTCTTCGGCGAAGCTCTGCGCCCAGAAGCCGTTCTCGAGGTAGTTGTGCTCGACACTGCTGAGCTTCTGGATCGCGTCATAGCCGCAGTGGTGGTTCGTCAGGACGAGCCCCTGCGACGAGATGATCTCACCCGTACAGCCACCGTCGAAGCTGACGACAGCATCCTTGAGCGAGGTGCCGTTGGGGTTGTAGAGATCGTACTCCTTCATCGAGAGCCCGCGCTTGACGAGCTCAGGGTACTTCTTGGAGAGCTGCTCCAGGAGCCACATACCCTCGTCGGCACGTGCGATGGAGCCGACGCCGAGGGCGATGAGGAGCGCAAGTAGGGTTTTACGCATAGTCATTGATACGATATTGAGTGGTTAAGTAATATCAGTGTGATGGGCGGGCGGCAGGCTAAGCCTCATGCCAGCCGTAGGTGAAGAGGAAGTCGGGGCGCAGTGTGTAGTGCACCGTGAGCGAAGTGGCCTCACGAGCGTAGCCGAGGCGTAGCTCCTGCGAGGCGGGGTCTATACGCTCCAGCGCGAAGCTATGGAGCGAGGCATCGGGTGGACCGAAGATCTTAAAGGCGGTCTCCTTCGCGGACCACAGGAGGCTGCGGAGCTGAAGCTCCGAGAGCGAGGGAGCAGCATGCTCAAGCAGATCCCATTCGCTCTCTGTCAGGTAGCGCGAGGCTACGGCACGGATCTGCGGACGATAGGTCTCTATATCTACCCCTGGGCGGAGCGTGGAGGGCGTGAGGAGCACAGCAGCGTGACCCTCGGCATGCGAGATGCTCACGCTCTGCTCGGGCGCACTGGGGAGGAACGGCCGCCCCGTAGCGTCATGCTCCCGCTGGGGCGGTGTAGCACAGCCGAAGAGGTCACAGAGGATAGCACCCACAGCAGCCTCTTCGCTACTACGACGCTCCCGTCGCCCCACTATGGGGAAGTGACCAAGACAAAGGGCTACCCCAGAGGGTAACCCTTCTATGTACTCCAGCGTCATACTGTACCCGATGTCGTGTCGTCCGCTGGAGGGGGAATGACTTGGACCTCGGTGATGCGGAACTTCTCCAAGCTCGTGACTCGGAAGCTCCACTCGCCAGCCGTGACCAGATCGCCCTTGCGGGGTAGGTCTTGCTTGAGCTCGAGGACGAGCCCACCGAGGGTATCGACTTGCTCCTCGGCCTTGCCGAAGGTGCCTTGCTCGAGGTCGAGCGCACGCAAGACGTCCGTCAGTGGCGTCCCCCCATCGAAGAGATAGCTCCCGTCGGGTAGGCGCTTGTAGGGTAGCTCCTCCTCGTCATATTCGTCCGAGATCTCCCCGACGATCTCCTCGAGGAGGTCCTCCATGGTGACGATACCGCTCGTACCACCGTACTCGTCGACGACGACGGCGATGTGCTTCTTCGTACTGCGGAACTCCTCGAGAAGGTCATCCAGAGGCTTATTCTCAGGGATGAAGAGCGCGTCACGGATGAGCTTCGTCCAGTCGAAGTCCGCCTCCTGCTCCTTGTAGGGAATGAGGTCCTTGAGATAGAGGATACCGCGGATATTGTCCTCCGAGCCCTCGTAGACGGGGATACGTGAGTAGCCCGAGTCGAGAGCGAAGTGGAGCATACGATGGAAGTCCCACGCCACATCGATATCGACCATGTCCACACGGGGCACCATGATCTCCGAGGCGGTCTTGTTGTGGAAGTTGATGATATCCTCGAAGAGCTCCTTCTCCTCGGGCTCGTGTCCCTCCAGAAGGTCGACGGCCTGCGAGAGGTCATCCACGGAGAGGCCATAGCGCTTGGGCTGCATGCGACTCGTCAGCATGCTCGTCGAGCGCATGAGGAAGGAGGAGAACGGATAGAGGATGTGCGAGATCAGCGCCATCTTCCCCGAGGAGAAGCGGCTGAAAGCGAGGGGGGTGTGCTTGGGCGTAGACCTTCGGGATGATCTCACCGAAGAGCAGCAAGAGGAGCGTCAGGATGACCGTCTGGAAGATGAAGCCCAGGGCGGGAGCATGCGTGAAGTCGAAGATCTGCGCAAAGGCATAGCCGGTCAAGATGACGATAGCCACGTTGACCAGATTATTGCCGATGAGGATCGTCGCCAGTAGGCGCTCCGAATCCTTGAGCAGCTCTACCAGGCCTTGATCCGCAGGATGCTCCTCCTCCTTGATCGTGTCGATGTCGGAGGGAGAGAGCGAGAAGAAAGCGACTTCGGAGGAGGACATAAAGCCCGAGACGACGAGCAGAAGGCCCGATATAGAGAGGGCGATCCAAGCCGAGACGGGGATCACCTCATTGATTACCTGACTGAATGATTCCAAATGCGTAGAGGATTGGGGGGAGGATTAGCGCACGCCTTCGTGGCGGCGTACGGCATTGAGGAGGTCGCGATGCTGCTTTGCCTTCTGCTGGACAGAGGCTTCGAGGAGCTGGAGCTCGCTACGTAGCTCACTGCGCACGGAGGCATCACCCTCTCTCCAGCGAGCACGGAGCTCACTGAGGCGGGCTTCTTCGCGGGCGAGAGACTCGCGTAGAGCTTCGGCCTCAGCGAAGGTGTGACGGCCAGCCTCACTCCTGAAGTCTGCCCAGCGGTGGTAGACGACTGCACCCTGCAGGTGGAAGGTCAGCTCCGCCTTCTCCTCGCGCTGCGTCGTAGGCTGTACGGCTACGGCCTCGCCTTCGTAGAGGATACCCGAGAGGGTCGCACGGCGGTAGGCCTCTTCAGGCGCAAGCTCCGTCGTCTCACCACCCTGACGACCAGCGAGGAAGGCAGGGCGACCAGTGAAGCGATAGACGTGGACCTGCCCCTCGGGAGCGAAGCGGTCACTGATGAGGATCCCCCAGCCTTCGCTCTCGTGATAGGCGAGCAGATAGTCGCTGTAGGGGGAGTTGTACGGCATACCGAGGAGGGTAGGCTCGAAGAAGCTATTACCCTGCTCGGTGAGGCGCGTCATATAGAGGTCATAGCCACCGAGGCCTGCGGGAGAGCGGCGAGCGAAGAAGAGCGTCATACCATCCTCGAGGAGGAAGGGCGAGCGGATAGGCGCATCGGCCTCCAGCGTCTTGGTCGCTACCCCCTGACGCTCCCAGCTACGGCCTGCCTTAGCGTACCAAGCGAGAGCATGAGCATCGGGGATGATGCTATTGCGCCCCAGAGCATCGACGAAGCCGAAGATGGGGAAGACGGGAGGTGCCGTGTGCAGGCTGTCGCCTACTACGGGCGTCTCCACGGGGAGGAGGGAGCGAATATCGGCGGGGAGCTGCTCAGCGATGAGGAAGCGCCCACTGCCCTGAGGGAGGAGCTCGGCTATGCGATCGATCCCGACGAGTGTGCTATCGACGACGCGGAGTTCATCGGCTGTGCCATACATACGCTCGGCACGTGCTATCTGCTCCTGTAGCATCGTGATGCTGTCGGGCACAGCCTGACGGCGGCGCTGGAGGCTGGAGATATACTTGGAGAGCGCTGTCGAGGCAGGGCCAAACTGATAGGCGTGATAGGCACGCTCCGCCTCACGGAGGAGCTGCTCGGGGCTCTGCGTGGGAGCCTTAGGCTTCACGACCTTCGCCTCACCCCATAGTGGGACGAGGACGAGGGCGGAGAGAAGTAGGATCGATCGTAAAGACATATCGAATGATTAGAATACAAACTGTGCGCGCAGCTGCAGGGTATGGTAGCTCAGACCATCGCCATTACTGGAGCGCAGACGGCCGAGTGCAACAGCATCCTTGCTGAAGGAAGTGAAGGTATAGCTAAGGCCGAGCATCATCGCGGTATTGGGATACCAGTTCACCGCTCCAAGGGCTTCATAGGCCTTCCCCATATAATCCTGGGTATCGATAGCGCTGGCACCGATCATGAGCTCGACATTACCCCCAGGCTCCACCTCATTATTGACATTGGAGAAGACTGCACCGCTATTGGAGTAGCTACGCTGCTTCCCACGGAGCATATAGGAGCCTACGAGATATCCGCCCCAGAAGGAGACACTTTCACTACCATCAATATTATACGTCTTCTCTCCATTCGTAATAACCCCAGGTCTTTCCTTTGTGGCAAAGGTCGAGCACAGGGCCTCACCCTGGACAAAGAAGCGGTCATCACGGTAAGCAGCCTCCAGATCACAGATGGTGTAGTGGTCAATCCCAGAGAAGCCACCAGCGATGAACTTGCGGTTCTCTACGACAGAGCCCGAGCGACCGCCCAGGACGACGATGCCGTCATCCGACGTCACACGCTCGGGGGTACGAGCCACAGCCGAGAAGCCGAAGTGCACAGTCGTCTGATCCGTATTGATGGGGCGCCAGACGGCACGTGCTGAGACACCATAGCCCTCGCCCATGTGGTTCTCACGAGCATTGACACGCTCGCTACTACCAGCGAAGAGACCTGCACCGAGCCAATACTTATCCCCCCAGTGGGTACCAGCAAGCCCCCAGTGACGGGTATAAGGGATGAGGAAGTCGAGAGGTAGTGGGGTCGTGACCGAGCCGTGACGCGTGGAGGTATTCATCCCGATACTCATCGGCTCGAGCTGATGCCCGAGGACAAGACGCGTCTGAGGACTGAAGGCATAGGCTGCGTAGACATCACAGAAGGTGATGCGCTGCCCCGTGTAGTTGACATCGATACGTCCCGTCCAGTTGCCATAGCCGCCGAAGAAGCCGAGGCGAGCCTGTGTGATGGAGGTCCCAGCCGCCATACGGAAGGGCTCTTCTTGGGTCGCCCCTGAAGGCAGGTAGGTGAAGTTGGACTTATCGACGGGCGCGAAGGCTGCTGCATCAAGGGTCAAGCGACCGTCGACACCGAGGGTCACCTCGTCAGGCTGACCGAGACGCAGGGCGATACCCGTCTGGGCAGCTGCCTTTGTGGACGAGAGGAGGAGGCCTCCAGCTACGATGACCGAAGCGATAAGCGCGTAGTTCTTTCTTCTACTAGACAGTACCATTTGAGAATGCGTATTTGTTTACCTTAGACAAAGATAGCCTTTTCTGCAGTACAACGACGGAGAGGAAGCCCATACAGACAGCGTCCCCACGGGGGAGGAGGATAGCTAAGCTACCCAGCCTCGCCCGTGGGGACGCTACATTTATATAGGAGGGATGGACTTACAGATCGACTACGAAGGACACGACTTCGCCCGTCTCGGGATAGAAGCCACGCAGCTGGAGGGCGGAGCGACGAGAGCGGCTCTGGCTACCAGCCTTGTCGAGGGCAGCGACGACCTGATTGAGGTCGCTCTGTGAGCGCAGAGGCACGTTGTTGGCCGTCAAGAGGACGAAGCCTTCGCGAACCCCAGCCTTACGCAGGGCGCTATTCGACTGGAGGGACTGGACGACGAGGCCGTAGGAGAGACCGTAGGCACGGAGCTCATTGGCTCCCAGCTCCTTGAGGGTAGCACCGAGGCGGTTGTTCGCTCCATTGGGAGACTGCTTGAGGAGCTTAGAGCCACCTTCCTGATTGCGCAGCGTGACCTTGTAGGTCTTCTCTGCGCCCTTGCGGTTCACCGTGACCTGCACAGCGTCACCAGGACGGAAGCGGGAGAGCTGCTCCTGGAGCTGAGCGAAGGAGGTGATGCGGTGGCCGTCGATGGCGGTGATGACGTCACCCTTCTCGATACCAGCAGCCAGAGCGGCACTGATCTCTGCGAAGTCAGCGACATAGAAGCCTTCGTTGACCTTCAGCCCTTCCTTCTGTACGAGTTCGCTGGTGACATCAGCCCCTGCGACCCCGAGCATACCACGCTGTACGGTACCGTACTTCTTGATATCAGAGACGACCTTAGCAGCGATGTTGATGGGCACGGCGAAGGAGTAACCGGCATAGTTCCCCGTCTGAGAGTAGATCATCGTGTTGATCCCGACGAGTTCGCCTGCAGCATTGACCAGGGCACCACCACTGTTACCAGGGTTGACGGCAGCATCGGTCTGGATGAAAGCACCTACACCGAGCTGGTCGCCCGTAGCAGCGGCACGCGACTTAGCGCTGACGATACCGGCCGTGACGGTGCTGGTGAGGTTGAAGGGGTTCCCTACAGCCAGGACCCACTCGCCGAGACGAAGGTTCTCTGAGTTACCGAAGGGGATCGTAGGCAGGTCCTTAGCCTCGACCTTGATCAGTGCGATATCGCTGGAGGGGTCGGAGCCGATGAGCTTAGCCTTGAAGGTACGGTTGTCATTGAGCGTCACAGAGAGCTCGTCACCACCCTCGACGACATGGTTGTTCGTCATGATGTAGCCATCGTTGCTGATGATCACACCCGAGCCATAGCCCACGACGGGCTCGCTACGACGCGAGCCCCCACGAGGATCGCCACCGAAGAAGAATTCGAAGGGGTCGATCATCTGCTGGGACTGCACCTGCTGGGTCTTCTTCACCTTGATGTGGACAACCGCCTTCACCGAGCTCTCGGCGGCAGGGGTGAGGTCAGGAGCATTACCTATCTGGCGCGAGCCTATCGCGTAGGCTGCATTCTGGAATCCATATTCATTCGCTGAGGTCACACCCTCGACGCCCGACTGAGCGGTATAGCTACTTGAGCTACCACCATTGCGGGTCATTACGTGGACCGTAGCAGCCGAAGCTGCAATACTTACCGCTACCAAGCCTAAGACAGCGGCTGATTTCTTCAATACCTTGTTCATAGTCGTTAAGTATATTCTATTCTTTATCTGATTGAAAAACACTCCGGAGCTCCTCACCGCGGGCTCGAGACGTGCCGTGCTTCGTAATGAACGGCTACGCACTCGACCTCAGATATAGGTGGGTGGCGGGGAAGCCCCTTTACCTTATGAGAGTCAAAGAGAGTGCCAATGTTTAATCCGCCTATACAAAACTCCACATTCTGCCAAAAGCGCAGACTTTCTCGGCAATATGACAGCATTTCGCCACTCCACATAGCACAGACGTAGCGGATGCCCCGCGATGAAGTAGCACCTCCGGAAGGGCAGGAGTATGAACCTATATTGGTCGCTGGGTGAACCAATGTAGGTTAGGGGCATCAACCAATAGTGGTTCGTATATGAATCACTATTGGTTGTTGCTCCGCGTATGGATACAAAGTTGTAGATGAGTGGCAGATAACTTTGGGCTACGTACGTGGTTCTAATATCTACGTACGTGGCTATTTAGATTTACGCACCAGGTCTTTAAGACTACGTGCATAGACAGAGGAAAAGCACTACGGGAAGGCGCTTTTTCCCGCGCAAGAACAGCATTTTTTCCTCCGCTAGATAAGAGGAATACGCGCGATAAGGCGAAGGTAGCGCCTTAACGAGGATCATTCAAGCAAGAAGAAGGCGAGATGGAGAACGGGCAGCGATGGCACCTCTGAGGGGTGCAGTAGTCGGCGTGAAGCTGGAGGAGGGCCTGCGACTCCTGAGCGGAGTGTGCGGTGAGTCCAGCGTCGGCGAAGAGGCGGGTCACATGGTTCGCCTCCGCAGGGAGCTTGTCGAGGCACAGCTCTTCGCCCACCGGCTCCCCTACCCGCTGGTAGTGGGCACGCCAGGCCTCACGATAGGGTACAAGGACGTTGATAGCGATATGTGCTACGGCTTCCTCGGAGAGCATCCCGCTCCCTCGCCACTTCCCACCGCAGTAGTGTGCAGGGAGGGGGATGGCGCAAGAGGGTCATCAGCGCCTCCATGCTCGGCATCTCGGGGAAGACACTCCCCCAGAGCGGAGCATGCACGATGAGTGTGGCGAGCTGGAGGAGGCGATACTCGGGAAGGCCCGTGGGGCGAGTTCGCGCCCGACGAAAAGTACCTTGCGGAAGAGGTGTCAAGCCATACTTATGGGCGAGGAAGGCATATTCCCGCTGCCGCTCCTCATGGAGCGCTTCGTCGGGGAGGTAGTCGAGGAGGCCTGCTGAGCCGAGGAGGAGCGCCTCGACCTGCGGGAGCTGGTCGCGGTGCTTGAGGAGGAGATGCAGGGGCAGAGCGAAGGCCAGGCGCTCCATCGCATCGCCATTGAGCCCGAAGCCCAGCGCACGGAGGAAGAGGGCATAGAGGGTCTGAGCCCAGTCACCTTCACTCCGCTCGAGGAGCTGACGCACGGCAGTGACCTTGCGGGAGAGGCGGCTACGCGAGAGACAGGAGAGCCACATACGGCGCTCTTCTTCGGGGATGGATGCGAGGTGGTCTGCACAGGGGAGCTTCGCCTCTGCAGAGAGGAGGGCAGCCGCCTCGGGGCGAAGCTCTTCGGGCACCATCAGAAGGCAGGTAGGTAGCACCTCACCCGAGGGGAAGATGACCGGGCGATTGTCCTGCTCGACGACGTGGAGGATGACGGATCGGTAGGCGGGATCGGTATCATGATGATGCTGGTGCCACTCGCTCGAGGCATGGTGGATCTCCACCGCCCCCACCCAAAGGAGGTCATCGATCCGCACCTTAGCGGCGAAGAAGTCGGGGCCAGCATGCACATTGAGCACCCCCGGATCGAGGACCTCAATGCGGGCACCTACAAGAGCGCCCTGCGGGATCAGCTCCGTATAGCGGCGGTGTGCCCATATATAATGTAGGAAGGCTTCCATGGTGTGTCGGTATTAGGCGGTAGGGGAAGCTCCGTCACTCTAAGCTATCATAGGAGGGAAATTCGGAGAGGAAGGTATAGGTCATCGTGTCGTAGTCGATACGGCAGACGAGATGGTCGAGGCCGTTGCTCAGGACGAGGTACGGCACGCGCAGGACATAGTTGTAGCGGACGATCTGCTGCAGCACGGTCTCTGTCAGCGCGACGTGGGGAGCCTTGTACTCGAGGATCATCTGCGGGCGGAGCGTCTTGTCGTAGAGGAGGGTGTCGCATCGCTTCGAGGTCTCACCGAGGCGCAGGGCTACTTCATTCTGCATCAAGGGCTGGGGATAGCCTAAGACATCGATAAGATAATGGACGAAGTGCTGGCGCACCCACTCCTCGGGCGTGAGGCGGACGAACTTACGCCGCAGCTCATCATAGACGTAGGGCTTGCCCTCACGCTGCTCCAGACGCAGGCGACACTTCGGCAGGTTTAGCTCGATCATGCTTATCTTTGTAGAGAGTACTTCATTGGGCTCATACCCACGAAAGTACATAAATATAGTATAGATGCCCACGTACGACGAGATCATCCGTTCGCTCAAGCAACGCAAACCCCAGCGGGTCTACCTGCTCGCTGGCGACGAACCCCTCTTCATCGACCAGATAGCCTCCTTTGCGGCCAAGGAACTGATTCCCGCTGAGGAGCAGGACTTCAATCAGAGCATCCTCTATGGTGCCGAGGTCAATGCCCGCACGATACTCCTCGAAGCCCTGCGCTTCCCGATGATGGGCTCGCAGGTCCTCGTCTTGGTGCGCGAAGCCCAGCAGGTGCGCGACCTCGACACCCTCGCCGCCCACCTCGATGAGCTCCCCGAGAGTACGTGCCTCATCCTCTGCTACAAGAAGAAGGCCGACAAGCGCAAGGCACTCTACAAGGCCATCAGCGAGCGAGGCGGCGTCTTCGAGTCCACGAAGATGTACGACTCGAAGATCCCCGACTTCATCATCAAGAGCTTCGCCGCACGCCAGCTCGATATCGACCCACGCACGGCCCATCTGATGGCCGACAGCACGGGGAATGATCTAGAGAAGATCCTCAACGAAGTCGAGAAGATCGCCCTTGCCCTCTCGGAGAAGGGCACCCGCACCGTCACCCCCGAGGTCATCGAATACTACATCGGCGTGAGCAAGGAGTACAACAACTTCGAGCTACTCACGGCGCTCATCCGCCGTGACGCTGCCCGTGCCTACCGCATCGCCTTGTACTTCGCCTCCGACGAGCGCAACCATCCCATCCAGATGACGCTCTCCACGCTCTTCGGTTTCTTCTCAAACCTCATGGCGGTCTACTACATCGCCCAGCCCAACGAGCGGAGCATCGCCTCCCTCCTCGGTGTGCAGCCCTTCGTCGCCCGCGACTACGACCTGGCACGTCGAGGCTATTCGGCCGCACAGACCTTCGCCATCATCCACCAGATACGCCTCATCGACGCTTACTCGAAGGGGGGTAGATGCCAACATCCCTACGAGCCAGCTCTACTCTGAGCTCGTATCACGTATCTTGGCCGCCTAAGCATGCAGCGCAAAGAGTACCTTCAGGCCTTCATCGCCCATACCAACCGCAACATCTTCCTCACGGGGAAGGCCGGCACGGGGAAGACGACCCTACTACATTATATCAAGGAGCACAGCTACAAGAGCTGCGTCATCGCCGCTCCCACAGGTATCGCCGCACTCAATGCAGGCGGTACGACCCTCCACTCCCTCCTACAGCTCCCCATCGGCGCCTTCATCCCCGACTCCATGGCCCAGCTCCCGTCGACGCCCAATCAGCTACTGGTCACGCCACGGGACTTCCGCCGACACATCCATCTGCAGGAGCGTAAGATCCGCCTCCTCCGAGCCCTCGAGCTACTGGTCATCGACGAGGTGAGTATGCTCCGTGCCGACATGCTCGACCTCATCGACCTCCTCCTGCGTAGCGTCCGTAGAAGCCCGCTACCCTTCGGCGGTGTGCAGGTGCTCTTCATCGGCGACCTGATGCAGCTCCCACCCGTGGTCAAGCCACAGGAGTGGGACGTACTGCGCCAGTACTACCCCAGCCTCTTCTTCTTCCACGCACACGTCCTGCAGAAGTATCCCCCGCTCTATATCGAGCTCACACACGTCTACCGCCAGCAGGATGCCGGCTTCATCGACCTACTGAACCACCTGCGCTACAGCGCCCTCACCCCCGAGGACATGCAGTGGCTCCGTGGGCGTATCAACCCCGCCTTCGACCCCATCAAGAGCGAGGGCTACGTGACGCTGACGACGCACAATGCCCGTGCTGACGAGATCAACCGCAAGGCGCTTGAGGCCCTCCCTGGGGCATATCAAGACTATCACGCCAGCATCGCAGGGGACTTCCCCGACCACCTCTACCCCATCGAGCCCATGCTCCGCCTGAAGGTCGGCGCGCGCATCATGCTCATCAAGAACGACCTCCAGCAGCCCCGCCGCTTCTACAATGGTATGCTCGCTACCGTCGAGGAGATGACCGAGAAGAAGCTCATCGTACGGCTGGAGAATGGCGAACTCCTCGACGTACCCGCCTACAGCTGGGAGAATGCTCGCTACCGTCTCAACGAGGATACGGGCGATACCGAGCCCGACATCCAGGGCGTCTTCAAGCACTTCCCTATCCGTCTGGCGTGGGCGATCACGATACATAAGAGTCAGGGGCTGACCTTCGACCGTGCAGCCATCGACCTCGAGGCCGTCTTCGCTTCGGGGCAAGCTTATGTAGCACTCTCCCGTCTGAGAAGCCCCGAAGGCCTTGTCCTCCTCTCTCCCCTAGGCTCCGACACGCTCTCCGTACCGCCCGAGATCACGGGCTACGAAGCCACCCGAGCCAGCGACGAGGAGCTACGTCAGTGCCTCATCGCCGACAAGCTCAGCTATTGGCTCCAGCAGGCTATCCAAGCCTTCAGCTGGAGCGACGTCGCCGACCTCTACCGCCAGCACGCCTACAGCTACCGCATGGAGAGCGAGCGTAGTCAGAAGAGCCGCTTCGGAGACTGGGCGCATGAGCAGGCCTTCAAGGTCGACGAGCAGCGTCAGGTAGCAGACCGTTTCGTCCAGCAGCTCCACAGGCTCTTTGCCCAAGGGGAATCCGCCCTACCCGCCATTGCCGAGCGCACCCATAAGGCCTTCGCCTACTTCCTCCCCCACTGGACGGAGGTCTTCGTGAGCCTGCTCGAGACCCAGCGTGATGCGCGTGGCATGAAAAAGGTGAAGGAGTTCATCGCCGAGCTTGACCTCCTCTACGCTGAGACCGTACGCCTGATGCGCGGCCTCATACGCATCGAGAGCTGTACACAGGCCCTCGCTACGGGCGAGCCGCTCAATCGTGATGACCTCCAGATAGACGAGCGTCTCGGTAAGTGGCTCCAAGCCGCAAAGGCCGAGGTCAAGACACCCTACATCGTACCCGACAGCGGTGCGCCTTCCCCCAAGACCAAGAGCAAGAAGAAGACCGCCGAGCGAGAGCCCCGTGTGAGTACACAGGAGCAGACGTGCCACCTCATCCGCGAAGGGAAGACCGTACTCGAGGTAGCCAGCATCCGTAAGCTCAGCGTCGGCACCATCTACGGGCACATCACGCAGCTTCTCGAGAAGGGCCTCCTCACAGAGCAAGAAGCAGGTATCGACAGCCGTCAGCTCGACGAGCTCGCGCCACTCTTTGCCAAGATGGGTAATGAGGCGGGGCTGAAGGACATCCACGAAGCCCTCAAGGGACGTCTTGACTACTCCGAACTGCGCCTCTACCTCACCGCCTTCCGACTGCATCGGACCCGCCGATAGAGGTAAGTCGGAGTCCATTAGGACAATACACCTTTTTCATTATCTTTGATAGGCGCTACACCTGACACTAATAAGGCGCTCAGATAAGATATGAAGCAGTTCAGTCAATTAGCCATCCGCATCTTCCAGGAAGCTATCCAAGCCTACGAGCTACGAGGCAGCGTGGACACACCCTGCACAGGCAATCCCTACCCCGAGCACACGATCGAGCATGACCTCTTCCGTAAGAACTGGATCGACAACGCCCAGTGGTGCCTCGAGGACATCATCCGCGACCCCGAGATCGACCCCGTCGAAGCGCTGAAGATCAAGCGCCGTATCGACCGCAGCAACCAAGAGCGCACCGACCTCGTGGAGCTCATCGACAGCTTCTTCTATACCCACTTTGCAGATGTGAAGCCCCTCCCCGATGCCAAGATCAACACCGAGAGCCCCGCTTGGGCTATCGACCGTCTCTCCATCCTCGCGCTGAAGATCTACAATATGAACAAGGCCGTCCAGCAGGCTGGCTCCGACGAAGCACTCCGTGAGAAGTGCGCCTCCAAGCTCCGCACCCTACGCGAGCAAGAGGTCGACCTAACGACAGCTATCAACGAGCTCCTCGAGGACATCGCAGCTGGTCGTAAGTACATGAAGGTCTACAAGCAGATGAAGATGTACAACGACCCCGAGCTCAACCCTATGCTCAAGGGGCAGACCTTGTAGTCCCACCACTCCTATCCGCTATCTGTGGCCCGCTACCTCATCATCCGCCTCTCCGCCATGGGCGATGTGGCGATGCTCATCCCCCTGCTCTACGCCGTAGCACGAGCCAACGAGCAGCATGAGTTCATCCTGCTCACCCAGCCGTTCTTCACGGAGCTCCTCCTCGATGCCCCCGACAATGTCGAGGGGATGGCTATCGACATCCGTCGTGGCGAGGAGCGTAGCTTCCTCGGACTGCTGCGCTATGCTCGGCGCCTCAGGCATGAGCACTTCGATGCGGTACTGGACCTGCACGATGTACTGCGCACCAAGGTACTCCGCTTGATCCTCCGACTGACGGGCGTACCCACGCAGCACCTCATCAAGCCCCGTGAGGGGCGACGCCGCCTCGTCGCCGACAGTGCGACGAAGGATCTCACGCCGCTACCGCCGATGTGGAGCCTCTATCAGCAGGTCTTCCGCTCGGCGGGGCTGAGCGTCCCCGAGGCCATCCCTCCAGTGGCCATCCACCCCAGCCTCCGTGCGACCTTCGAGCGGCTCCACCCGGAGCTGACTCAGCCTACGCCAGGACGCCTGCGTCTCGGCATAGCTCCCTTCGCCTCGACACGGGCGAAGACCTACGACCCCGCTCTGATGCAGGAGGCGCTCCGCCTCATCGAGGAGAGCGAGCGCTTTGAGATCTTCCTCTTCGGCAGCCGAGGGAAGGAGCAAGCGCAGATAGAGCAGTGGGCTACAAACCGCCCTCATGTCCACTCCGTCGCTGGGCGGCTTGACCTCTCGGACGAGCTCATCCTCATCGCTTCGATGGACGCTATGGTCTCGATGGACAGCGCAAATATGCACCTGGCATCCATGGTCGGCACGCGTGTCTTCTCCGTCTGGTGCTGCACACATCCCGCAGCTGGATTCCTCGGTATAGGCCAGCGCCTGGAGGATTGTCTACAGCCCGAGGATGCTTCTCGCCGTCCATGTAGTATCTTTGGGGACAATAAGCACTGCCACACGGGGCCCAACTTCGCTTGCTCAAGGGCACTTCGCCCCGAGCGCATCCTCGAGGCAGTCCTCACTCTCAGCGAAGGCGCAGCTTCATAGCGCCACCCATTTCCCGCCCTTTCTCCACGAATGAAACTACGTATCAATAAGCTGATCAGCGACGCTGGCCTGGGCTCTCGACGTGATGTCGAGGAGTATATCCGCCTCGGTCGCGTCAAGATCAACGGGCGTCGCGCCCAGCTCTCCGACCTTGTCTCGGAGACCGATGTTGTCTTCTTCGACGAAGTAGACCTCCCTGTCAAGGAGCTTATCCAAGAGCATGCCGCCGAGGAGAAGCTCCAGACCAAGCTCAAGAAGGATAGCGAGCGCCCTCGTACCCGCGACCGCCGCAGCGAGCGCGCCGAGAGCCAGCGCATCCTCTCCGCTCCGAAGAGCGCTGCTCTGCGCAAGACGAGCAAGAACAACCCCGAGAACAAGCGCGCCCATAAGGCTCGCACCGAAGGCTGGGGCGACGAAGAAGAAGTCTTCGACGAACGCCTCCTCCGCCACCACAATAGTGGCCGCCGCGGCAGTGCACGCAATACCCGCCCCGCGCGCTCTGAGCATCGCGGGCATGGTGGCAAGCGCCGCTCCTTCGACGAAGAGTAGTCCGCACGGCGTGCGGGCTTCACCTCTTCACGCTCTTATCCCCACACATCTTTATGCACGTATATATTGTACGCCACACGTCTGTCGTCTCGACGGCAATGAGACGTGCTACGGCGATATGGACATCGACGTACGCCCGACCTTCGAGGAGGAGGCAAGCGTCACACGCGCCGCACTCGAAGGTCTTAGCTTTCGACAGCGTCTTCTCCTCTCCCCTACAGCGCGCCCACAAGCTCGCTGACTTCTGTGGCTACGGCTTTGCTACCCTCGATGACCGACTGAAGGAGATGAACTTCGGCCATTGGGAGGGTCAGCCTTGGGCCGAGATCATCAAGGACGAGCCTGTGGATCAGTTCTTCGCCCGCTACATCGAGGGCGTACCTCCTGGTGGTGAGTCGCTGATGATGCAGTATGCTCGCGTACGGGACTTCTTCCTCGAGAAGCGTCGTGAGGGCTATAAGCAGATCCTCGTCTTCTGCCACGGGGGCGTCATCAACTGCGCCCGTGCGATCACCGGTGAGGTACGCCTCGTTGATGCCTTCACTACCCTCCCCGGCTTCGGCTCCGTCACACGCCTCGACTTCACCCATCTCGAGGACTAATCGACATCACGAAGACGCGGATCGAACAATTATGCCCTATATCTTGTAGTTATATAAATAGGGATCCCATGGGCACGCATACCCTACGGGGCTTCCCCACTGAAGACAAGACGCAAGACCCGCTATTTACTATTATCACTTCTACATAAACAAGACAATGAAATTCTCAGAAAGAATGCAGTCTGCTATCAATGAGCAGATCAACTTCGAGATGTTCTCCGCGAACACCTACCTCTCTATGTACGCTTACTTCGCTCAGCAGGGCCTCGATGGCTTCGCTCACTGGTACTACATGCAGTACAAGGAGGAGCTGGCTCACGCCGAAGATATGATGCACTACGTCATCACGCGCGGTGGCAAGGTCGAGATCAAGGCTGTCGCTGCAGTAGAGACGGAGTTCAACTCTCCCCTGGAGATCGCAGAAAAGGCTTACCACCACGAATGCCTCGTCTCCGAGAAGATTGAAAACCTCGTGCGCATCGCTTCTGAAGAGAAGGATATGCCTTCGCAGGACTTCTTCTGGAAGTACATCCGCGAGCAGGTCGAAGAAGAAGCTAACGCTACGAACCTCATCGACCGCGTCGCATGGCTAAGGATGCCGCTATCCTCTTCCTCGACAAGGAGCTCGCTGCACGCCAGTAATCCCTTCGTCCCCCAAACGACGAGCCGCCAAGTCACCCACTGGGTACTTGGCGGCTCGTCTGCTTTATACAGCGACCGCTCAGAGGGGTAAAAAGCTCCCCGATATGCCTCTCCGAAGTGGCTACGCAAGCCCTTCGCGTTATCACACGTATTACTCTTATCCAGAGGAGGAAAAAGTGTCCTTCTCGTGAAGGAAAAAGCGCCTTCACGTAGTGGTTTTCCTCTGTCTACGCACGTGGTCTTAAAGACTACGCACGCAAATCCTGAAGACCACGTACGTAGATATTAGAGCCACGTACGTAGTCCAAACTTATCTGCCACTCGTCCGCAACTTTTATCCCTACACGGAGCAACAACCTAATAGAGGTCACTTCACAAAGCTATATAGCTTTACCCACGTACCCATATACTTATATATGGGATCCTTGCGGAAGGCCTACCCGACCTGCTGTACTAAGCCTATTTCTCGTATATTTGCAGCCATGAAAAAGACATTATTCTCTCTTATCCTCCTCGCTTGCCTCGGGGTCAGCCAGCACGCCACTGCGCAGAACGAAGACCGCGTACACTCCGGCACCGTCGTCGAGCTCGGCCTACATAGCCGCTTAGCCTACCACCAAGCCCTACCACTGGGACTGGTGGCGAGCGCACACGTCGGCTACGAGCTCCACACTAACCCCATCAGCTTCCTCGACAAGGAGAAGAGTGCTCCCCTCGAGTACACCTTCCCGATGCTTCTCCCCACGGCGGGCATTGAGCTTCGCTGGTACACAGGGCGTGAGAAGAGCCAAGAGGAAATCAATAGCGAATTCTATATCGTGGCAGGTGGTGACGTGCAGACACGCACCGCAGGCGTCGTCTTCAACCGCCTCTACCGCGGAGCGTGGCGCTATCGCTATGGAGCGAAGGCAGGCATAGGCCTTGTGTCCGTCCTCAGCGATGTCATCTACACCAAGATCGAGATCGGCGGACGATACAGCAGCCCCTTCGTCGGGAGCCAAGGCAGCGTGTACTTCGCCCCCTACGGCGACATCGGGATCGGCATCAAGCTGTAGACGGCTGGGAAAGGACTTGATATGAAAGCTCTATCTTTGATCGTTTCGCTTATATAGAGTAGCACGATCATTATGAAAGCAAATAAGATCCTCCTTGGCTTAGCACTAAGCCTCTCCGCCCTGACTGCTTGCAGTAGTGGACAGAGCGAGCAGTCCGCACAGGATAGCACCACTCAGCCCTCTGCCAGCGTCGTCGCGAACCCCGACAGCCTCCCCTACCATATCGCGAAGAACTACTTCGCTGCCGAAGACTCGCTCCCTGCGACGCTCACAAGCGAAGAGGAGCTAAATCGCCACCTCGGCATGGCTACGACCATGGCGGACAAGCCCACCGAGATCGACTGGCAGCGTGAGTTCGTCATCCCCGTCGTCCTCCCCGCTACGACGATCTCCACGGAGATCCTCCCCGTACGCCTCAAGAAGGACGCTGAGGGCAACCTCGTCCTCACCTACAAGGTGCAGCGTGGCGAAGACATGAAGACCGCTGAGATACGCCCCTTCACCGCGATCATCGTATCGCGTGACTTCCTCGCCCCAGTACGTCTCGAGGAAGCTAACTAACCTCTTTATTCCCTACTAAATAGGCATGCGCAGCCCCGCTCCCGAGCCTTCGGGAGCGGGGCTGCGTGCGTCTATACAGGCGGCTCTCGGAGGGGCAGTCGCAGAGTGCATGAAAAAAGACAGTGACAGTGGGGGATAAGTACGTGACTTTTTCGTACATTTGCGCTGACTTTTGCGGGGGTAGTGCATCGCTTGATGTCCACTTTGCTGGGTCACAAGTCATGTGCTATGCACCAGCAGAAGCACTCGTGTGTAATTCATAGTAAGTTTAACAAATGGAAAATTTGAAAGAGATCAAGCCCATCGCGGACTTCAACTGGGATGAGTTTGAGAAGGGAGAGGTAGCGTGCTCTGCTTCTCGTCAGGAGCAGGAAGCCGCTTATGATGGCACCCTGAACAACGTTAAGGATCAGGAGATCGTCATCGGTACGGTTACCAAGATTGGTAAGCGCGAAGTACTCGTCAACATCGGCTTCAAGAGCGAAGGTGCGATCAACTCAGCTGAGTTCCGCTACAACCCTGACCTCCAGGTAGGCGACAAGGTCGAGGTCTTCATCGAATCACAGGAAGACAAGAAGGGACAGCTCGTCCTCTCACACCGTCAGGCACGTGTCGCTCGCTCATGGGATCGTATCAACGAAGCCCTCGAGAAGGACGAAGTGGTACGCGGCTACGTCAAGTGCCGCACGAAGGGTGGTATGATCGTCGATATCTTCGGTATCGAGGCCTTCCTCCCCGGCTCACAGATCGACGTCCGTCCTATCCGCGACTACGATGCTTATGTCGACAAGACCATGGAGTTCAAGATCGTCAAGATCAACCAGGACTTCAAGAACGTCGTCGTATCGCATAAGATCCTCATCGAAGCTGAACTCGAAGCTCAGAAGGCTGAGATCATCAGCAAGCTTGAGAAGGGTCAGGTCCTCGAAGGGGTCGTCAAGAACATCACCTCTTATGGTGCCTTCATCGACCTCGGTGGTATCGATGGTCTCGTCCACATCACCGACCTCTCTTGGGGCCGTGTATCTCACCCCAGCGAAGTTGTTAGCCTCGACCAGAAGCTCAACGTCGTTATCCTCGAGTTCGACGAAGCTAAGAAGCGCATCGCTCTTGGTATCAAGCAGCTCCAGCCACATCCCTGGGATAGCCTCGACGCTAACCTCAAGGTGGGCGACAAGATCAAGGGTAAGGTCGTTGTCCTCGCTGACTACGGTGCATTCATCGAAGTTGCTCCTGGCGTAGAAGGTCTCGTCCACATCTCTGAAATGTCTTGGACGCAGCACGTCCGCTCGGCTCAGGAACTCCTCAAGGTCGGCGACGAAGTCGAAGCTGTCATCCTCTCTCTTGACCGCGAAGAGCGTAAGATGAGCCTCGGTCTCAAGCAGCTCAAGGAAGATCCATGGGAAAACATCGACAAGCGCTTCCCCATCGGCTCTCGCCACACGGCTAAGGTCCGCAACTTCACCAACTTCGGTGTCTTCGTAGAGATCGAAGAAGGTATCGATGGTCTTGTACACATCTCCGACCTCTCTTGGACGAAGAAGATCAAGCACCCCAACGAGTTCACGGAAGTCGGTGCTCCTCTGGAGATCGTCGTCCTCGAAATCGACAAGGAAAACCGTCGTCTCTCTCTCGGCCACAAGCAGCTTGAAGAGAACCCCTGGAACGCCTTCGAAAGCTGACTACCGCGTAGGTACGATCCACGAAGGTACGATACGCGAATTCGTAGAGAAGGGCGCTGTCATCTCGCTCCCCGAAGGTATCGAAGCATTCGCTACGCCTAAGCACCTGGTCAAGGCCGATGGTACGCAGGCTGTCAAGGGCGAAACGCTCCCCTTCAAGGTCATCGAATTCAACAAGGATTCTCGCCGCATCATCGTCTCTCACAGCCGCACCTTCGAAGACGAAGCTAAGGCTGAAGCTCGTGCAAGCGAGCGTGCAGAGCGCGCTGAGCGTCAGGCTCGCCACCAGGATGCTGCCGCTGCCGTCGCTGCTACCAACGCTGCTACGGAGAAGGCTACCCTCGGTGACCTCGATGCACTGGCTGCCCTCAAGGAAAAGCTCTCCTAAGAGACGCTTCGCATAGCCTACCCACGAGGTAGGTGTAAAACAACGGACGCCCCGTCTTCCACTATGGAAGGCGGGGCGTCTTCTCTTCTTTATATCACGGGGCGCTTACGCTATCGCTTCTGAGGCGCAGTGCGCTTGCGGGAGATATGGGCAGTGCCACACTCGGCATCCTTGTCATAGTTCAGGCGAACAAAGACGGGATAGTGGTCGGAGGGAAGCGCGACGCACGTGCTTCTTCAGGCGCACCTCGGCGGGAGCTTGGCTGCTCCCCTCTTCGGTAGCGTCCTCACGCTCCGTCCAGTAGCTATCGGTACGCACGGCATAGCGCAGGACACGGTAGTTAGGTGAGACGAAGATATGGTCGATACGGCTCGGCGTCTTCAGCTCGGTGTCGAAGGCATTGAACGTCCCATTGGGTGCCAGCTTACGATCGGCGACAGCATACGAATCGCGAAGGAGGGCTGTCGAGGTCAGTAGGCCATAGACCTCATCGGTCTGGTCGACATTGAAGTCTCCCGTGAGGATGTGAGAGGCACCTGCCGGCACGAGACTGCGGATACGGCTCATGACAAGGCGAGCGGACTCCATACGCGCCCGACGCCCGACGTGGTCGAGGTGGAGATTGAAGAAGTACAGACGCTGATGGGTACGCAGGTCTTCAAATTCGCCCCACGTACAGATACGGATGCAGGCAGCATCCCAGCCGAGGGCAGGGCGGTCGGGCGTCTCGCTGAGCCAGAAGTTACCCGAGCGGATCTTCTTCAAGCGCCCCTTGTGGTAGAAGATGGCGGAGTACTCGCCTTCCTCACGCCCATCATCACGGGCGACACCGATGTAGTCATATTCGGGGAGCCCTTTCAGAAGGTCGTGGATCTGCCCGACCTTCGCCTCCTGCGTGCCGAAGATATCGGGGCTTTCGTAGGAGAGGATGTCGCAGATGACGGGGCAGCGCTGGCTCCAGCCATTGCCCTGCTTGGTGTCGGATTCATTCTGGTAGCGGACGTTGTACGTGCCGACGAGGAGCTCTTGGGCCTGCACGCCGAGGACGGCGACGAGGCTAAGAGCGAGGGTGAATAGTCGCTTCATGCTGATTGATTCATGTATTCAGTGTGTATCTATACAAATATACGCCATTCACCAGACTGCTCTGCGCCCCGCTTCTTGCGCACATCACTGCTCCTCCTCCAAGGTAGGAGGCGTGACGACCTATATTGGTCGCTGAGTCGACCTATATAGGTTCACATCGCGACCAATAGTGGTTCACACGCGGACCAATATTGGTTCACCCGCAGACCAATATAGGTTCATACACCGATCCAATAGTGGTTCATACCACGAACCTATAGTACTTCCACCGCAAACCAATAGTGGTCAAAATAGGGGAGCTATATAGGTCCGCGCTCTGCCCCAAGTAAGTCACTGAAATATAGCGGGCTAATCGGAGTTCCTTTACCCCGCCCTTCCTCACACCACCAGCGAGGTACGAGCAGGCGTAACTCACCGAGCGAGGAAGTCGTACCTCCCGCCCCTCCTCACCTCACCCCACAGGAGTGCGAGGGAGAGGCTAAAGTCTGGATAACCACGAGAATAGTCGTACCTTTGCGCCCAAGAATAGATAACTGATGTCGACAACACCTCATCCCTCCCCCCTCATCCCATCGGCGGCACGTGCCGGCCTGACCTTCGGGCTCATCCTCGTCGTGATGTATGTAGCCCGCATACTGAGCTTACAGGTCCCCCTCCTACAGATTCTCTACTTCTTCGGGGTCATCATCGTGCCCATCGTGGCGTATCGTGGTGCCCGAGCTTATCGAGATTACTTCTACCCCACGGGGCCCTTCAAGGCTGGTCAAGGCTTCAGCTACGTCGTCCTCCTGCACGTCTTCGGCGGTATCTTGGCCTTCATCCCCCAGTACTTCTACTTCCGCTATGCGATGCCTACACTCCTGGCGGCTTGGGAAGAAGCCCTACGCACGACGCCAGGGGCGACCGCTCAGATGCGTGAGATGATCCTGCAGATGCAGAGTATCACCCTCTGGCAGTGGCTCTGGACGGACTATTGCCTGACGATCATACTGGGCGGGATCTGGGGCCTCATCACTGGGCTCATCCTACGTCGCAAATAAGATAGATACATGGACATCTCTGTCGTAATACCCCTATATAACGAAGCCGAATCCCTGCCCGAACTCGAAGCATGGATCCGACGCGTGATGGAGGAGCATGGCTTCTCCTACGAGATCATCTTCATCAACGATGGTAGCACGGACGACTCCTGGCGCATCATCCAGGAGCTTCGCGAGAAGAACCCCCATGTGCGTGGCGTGAAGTTCCGCCGCAACTATGGGAAGTCCCCCGGCCTGCAGTGTGGCTTTGCCCGCACCCGTGGCGACGTGGTCATCACGATGGACGCTGACCTGCAGGACAGTCCCGACGAGATCCCTGGCCTCTATCGTATGGTCAAGGAGGAGGGCTACGATCTGGTCAGCGGCTGGAAGCAGAAGCGCTACGACCCCGTCCTCAGCAAGAACCTCCCCTCCAAGCTCTTCAACGCTACGGCGCGTAAGCTCTCGGGCATCGACAACCTGCACGACTTCAACTGCGGGCTCAAGGCCTATCGCTCCGAGGTCGTCAAGAGCATCGAGATCTACAACGATATGCACCGCTACATCCCCTATATGGCGAAGGTGGCGGGCTTCTCACGCATCGGCGAGAAGGTCGTACAGCATCAGGCGCGTAAGTACGGCACGAGTAAGTTCGGCCTCAACCGCTTTGTCAACGGCTACCTCGACCTCATCACGCTGTGGTTCACCTCGACCTTCGGCCGCAAGCCCATGCACTTCTTCGGGCTCGGCGGGAGCCTGATGTTCATCATCGGCTTCCTCGCGCTGGCCGTCGTCCTGTGCAGTAAGCTCTTCCACATCTGGACGGGTACGCCTGCACCGCTCGTCACGGACCGCCCCTACTTCTTCATCGCACTCACGGCGATGGTCATCGGGACGCAGCTTTTCCTCTCGGGCTTTGTCGCAGAGCTGCTGGCACGTCAGTCGCAGGACCGCAACGATTACAAGATCGACGAAGAAATCTAACTCCACATACACACGCTATGCACCACCTACGCCACGTAGTGCTGGCTGCTGCCCTTCTCCTCGGCTTCAGCTCGTGCCAGAAGTCTGGGAGCGGTAGCGAAGGCGACTACACCAAGCTCACGGGGGAGGTCTTCACGACGACCTTCTCCATCCAGTACAATGCCCAGAAGGACTATTCGGAGGCGGTCGACTCGACCTTCCATGCCTTCAGCCACTCGCTCAATCCCTTCGACTCCACGAGCCTCATCTCAGCGATCAACCGCAATGAGTCGCAGCTCATGGACTCAATGCTGCGCGAGGTCTTCCTGCAGTCCGTCGTCATCTCGCGCCACACGGGTGGGAGCTATGACGTGACCTGCGCCCCACTCATCAACCTCTGGGGCTTCGGCTTCGAGAAGAAGAAGACCGACAGCGTCACCCCTGAAGCTATCGACAGCGTCCGCGCCTTCGTGGGCTTCGACAAGGTTCACCTCGACGGCATGCGCATGATCAAGGAGGATCCCCGCATGAAGATGGACTTCTCCTCCATCTCCAAGGGCTACTGCTCCGATCTCGTGGCACGTATGCTCAAGCACCGTGGTGTGACGAGCTACCTCGTCGAGCTCGGCGGGGAGATCGCCTTCGAGGGCACCAACTCACGAGGTGAGAACTGGGTCATCGGTGTCGACAAGCCCATCGCAGACCTGCGGGCGTCATCAATGACTTCCAGGTGCGCGTACAGCTTCCCCGTACCGCTGGCGGGCTGGCGACCTCGGGCAACTACCGCAACTTCAAGGTCGTGAATGGCAAGAAGATCGCCCACACCATCGACCCACACACGGGCTATCCCATCCAGACGGATGTGCTGAGTGCCACGATCATCGCCCCCACGTGTATGCTCGCTGATGGGCTGGCGACCGCCTGCATGACCCGCACGGCAGCCGACGCCCCCGCACTGATACAGAACTTCCCCGGGGTCGAATACATGCTCATCCTCGGCGACGAGAAGACGGGCTTCCGCACGGTGATGTCCCCCGGCTTCGAGCGCCTCATCCTCCCCGACTAAGGAGCATCACGCTCCCGAGCACAACGAGTCAGGGGATCCAGCCGCACCGCTTGCTGCTGGATCCCCTAATTCTTTCTCCCCCCACTCCCCGCCTGCCAAGAGATTGGTATCATATTTGCACGAAGGTAAATAGCTCCCGCACGGCACAGCACGATCGGGAGGATAATGATAGCGCCTACACCGCCCCTCCATGTGGTGTAAGCCACTAATATATAGCAAATAACAATAAATAACATGAGCGAAGAAATCAAAGATCAAGAGCTGGAGCGCGATGAGCAGACAGCCGTAGAAGAGCAGACAGATTGTCAGACAAACGAGCAGGCTCAGCCTCAAGAGGAAGAATTGACCGATAGCCCCGCCGAGGAACTTTCGTCCGAAGCCAAGCTTCAGGCCGAGCTCGACAAGCTCAAGGACATGCACCTGCGTCTAGTCGCCGAGTACGACAACTACCGCAAGCGCACCCTCAAGGAGAAGAGCGAGCTCATCCGCAGCGGTGGCGAGAAGGCCCTCACCGACCTCTTGCCCGTCGTCGATGACCTCGAAATCGCCCTGCAGAACCTCGACAAGGCCACCGACCTCGATGCCCTCAAGGAAGGCGTGCACCTGATCTACTCAAAGTTCGTGGACTACCTCACCCGTCAGGGCGTCACAGCTATCCCCACCGAGGGCGAGAGCTTCGACGAAGAGTTCCACGAAGCCATCGCTACCTTCCCCGCCCCCGAGGAGAGCCTCAAGGGTAAGATCATCGACTGCGTCAAGAAGGGCTACAAGCTCCACGACAAGGTACTACGCCACTCCTCTGTGGTCGTAGGTCAGTAAGGAAAGGAGAAACTATCTATGGCAGAAAAGAGAGATTACTATGAAGTCCTTGGCGTAGCTAAGGGCGCTTCAGCCGAAGAGCTGAAGAAGGCCTACCGCAAGCTCGCCATCAAATATCACCCCGATAAGAATCCCGGGGACAAGGAGGCCGAAGAGAAGTTCAAGGAGCTTGCTGAGGCCTATGATGTACTGAGCGACCCAGAGAAGCGCCAGCGCTACGACCAGTTCGGTCATGCCGGTGTCGGTAGCAGCGCCGCCAGCGGTGGCGGTGGCTTCGGAGGAGGCATGTCGATGGAAGATATCTTCAGCCGCTTCGGCGACCTCTTCGGAGGTGGTGGCTTCGGTGGCTTTGACTTCGGAGGCTTCGGCGGTGGTGGCGGCGGTGGCCGTCAGGTCCTGCGTGGCTCCGACCTTCGCGCTCGCGTCCGCCTCACCCTCGAGGAGATCGACAAGGGCGTAGAGAAGAAGCTCAAGGTGAAGAAGCAAGTCGCCTGCTCCCACTGTCACGGAGACGGTACCACGGAGAAGGACGGCAAGAAGCAGTGCGACACGTGTCACGGCTCGGGCGTCGTCATCTCCGCTCAGCGCAGTATCTTCGGCATGATGCAGACGCAGTCCGTCTGCCCCACCTGTGAGGGTACGGGCGAGGTCATCACCAAGCCCTGTAGCTTCTGTAAGGGTAAGGGCACGCAGATCGGCGAAGAGGTCGTATCCTTCCGCATCCCTGCTGGGGTCGCCGAAGGCATGCAGTTCTCCGTCCAAGGCAAGGGGAACGCAGCTCCCCGCGGTGGTATCCCCGGTGACCTGCAGGTCGTCATCCAGGAAGAAGAGGATCCCAATCTCATCCGCAATGGCAATGACCTCATCTACAACCTCCTCATCTCCGTACCTACAGCCGCCCAAGGTGGCTCCGTCGAGGTACCTACGATCGGTGGGAAGGCACGCGTGAACATCGCTGCAGGCACGCAGCCAGGCAAGGTCCTCCGTCTGCGTGGCAAGGGACTCCCCTCCGTCAATGGCTACGGCAAGGGTGACCTGCTGGTGAACGTCAACGTCTTCATCCCGAAGCTCAACGAGAAGACCGATGCCTCCGTCCTCGAGACGATGTCCGCCCCCGCCTTCGAGCCTACGGACGAAGCCCGCAAGGAGATCGATAAGCACTACCGTCAGATGCTTCGATAGTCCCCGACCACAAAAGGGAACTCTATAAATAGGCGAGGCCGCGATCATCAGATGATCGCGGCCTCGCTGTCGTTTTGTGTGTATGTTCGTGGAGAGATCTGTGTCCTACTTAGAGACCCTTAGGATTGGGGCCATAGGCGTTGTCACCGGGCTGGCTGTCCTGCACAGCGAGATAAAGCAGGTAGAGAGCACCGATAATGGGGATGAAGGCAAAGAGGACATACTGCCAGGGCTTACCGATATCCTGAAGACGACGTACGCTAACCGCCAGTGAAGGGACAAGAAAAATGAGGGTTACCAAAAGGGAGAGGATACTGTGCAGATCGAGAAGACCATCGATGAAGCCAGCAACAAAGGCAATAATAGCCTGGAAGAGCACATACCCCCAGTATTCACGGCGGCGTGCACGGCCATTGAAATTAGCGTACTTGAGCGTGAGACACTCCTTGAAGTACTCGAAGAGACCTTTTTCTTGCATGAGTCTTTTAGTTATTTGCAGGTTGATGAATGTGATTGGAACGTGCGTAAAGGTACAGATATTATCGACCGCCGCAAAGGTCATAGCAGAGAAGGCATAATGAAGTATAAAAGGCGAGGCCGCGATCATCAGATGATCGCGGCCTCGCTGTCGTTTTGTGTGTATGTTCGTGGAGAGGTCTGTGTCCTACTTAGAGACCCTTAGGATTGGGGCCGTAGGCGTTGTCACCGGGCTGGCTGTCCTGTACGAAGAGATAGATCAGGTAGAAGGCGCCGAAGGGGATAAGAGCAATAAGGAGGTACTTCCAGTCCTTACCAATATCATGGAGACGGCGCACAGCGATCGCGAGACCAGGGAGGAGGAAGGCAAGGCCTACAATAGATGAGAGGATGCTGTGTAGACCGATGAGGCCATCAATGAGGCCAGCTACAAAGCCAATGACGAAGGCGCAGAGCGCATAGCTCCAGTATTCACGGCGACGTGCACGGCCATTGAAATCCATGTACTTAAGAGTTACACCTTCCTTGAAGTACTCGAAGATACCTTTTTCTTGCATGAGTCTTTTAGTTGTTTGTGGTTTGATATATCGTAATTATAACGTAGGTAAAGGTCGGATATTATCTACGGCAACAAAAGACTACTCCACAGCACTCTATAAAGCAAGCGTGCCCGCACCGACCTCATGGGATCAGGTGCGGGCACGCCTTGTATAGAGGTCTGAGCCTCAGGCTTACTTAGCCTGCTCGAGAGCGAGCGTACGTGAGGGCTGGTCGCAGAGCTCGGGTTCGCCGTAGAACTGGATGGGCCCAGGGTAGATGAAGCACGTATCCTTAGCCCACTCAGCGCGGTTCGCTACGAAGTAAGCGAAGGGCTTACCCTGAAGGTCTACGAGAGCCTTCTGGATCACAGGCTTCATTTCGCCGTGACGACGCTCCATGTTCATCATCATCGTCGTGGGGATACCACCAGCGATCCACTCAGTAGCGGGAGCCGTGAGGTTCTGTACAGAGCTCATGTAGCCCGTCACACCAGAGGCGATGAGGCAAGCAGCCGTACGACCGAGGGCGTAGCAGTAGTCAGCATCGAAGTTCGAGGGCATAGCGCAGCGGCCTTCGTAGCCGAAGAAGTGCGTCAGGGGAGAGAACTTACCCGTGAAGCGACCATCTTCCTTCCAAGCAGCGAGCTTGGTAGCGACCATCTCAGCCAGGAGCTTTTCCGTCTCGATGAGCGACACCTGGACGTTGCCGTGGGGGTCACGGTCGAGCGTCAGCTGGCGAGCTACCGTAGCGGGCAGGCTGGCGTAGAGAGCTGAGTTAGCAGCGCTGAGGTGCTCAGCGACATAGGCACGCTGCTCGTCAGCGGGGACAGCGCGGAACTCTGCCTCGTGGTGTGCGAGGTAGTCGTTGAGCTCAGCGATGAGCGCCTTGAAGGCAGGGATGAATTCGATAAGACCTTCGGGGATCAGTACCGTACCGAAGTTCTCACCCTTAGCAGCACGAGCGGCTACGACCTCAGCGATGTAGGTGACTACGTCGTCAAGGGTCTGGTTCTTAGCCTCTACTTCTTCGCTGATGATAGCGACGTTGGGCTGTACCTGCAGGGCGCACTCGAGGGCGATGTGCGAAGCAGAGCGGCCCATGAGCTTGATGAAGTGCCAGTACTTGCGAGCAGAGTTACAGTCGCGCTGGATGTTACCGATGACTTCAGCGTAGACCTTCGTAGCGGTATCGAAGCCGAAGGAGGTCTCGATCTGCTCGTTCTTCAGGTCACCGTCGATGGTCTTGGGGCAGCCAATGACCTGGACGGGAGCGCCGATGCTCTTGTAGTATTCTGCGAGGACTGCAGCGTTGGTGTTGGAGTCGTCACCACCGATGATGACCAGCGCACGGATGTCGAGCTGCTTGAGGATCTCAAGCCCCTTGTCGAACTGTGCCTTTTCTTCGAGCTTCGTACGCCCTGAACCGATGATGTCGAAGCCGCCAGTATTGCGGTACTCGTCGATGATATCAGCCGTCAGCTCGATGTAGTTGTGCTGTACAAGACCGTCAGGACCCATGAGGAAGCCATAGAGACGGCTGTCGGGATGGATCTTCTTCAGACCGTCGAAGAGGCCTGCGATGACGTTGTGCCCACCAGGAGCCTGACCGCCAGAGAGGATGACACCGCCATTGATGGGCGTGCCAGAGGTAGCCTCGCTCGAAGCTTCGAAGGTGAGCTTGGGGAGACCGTATGTGTTAGGGAAAAGCTTGGCGATAGCTTCCTGATCGCTAACGCTCTGCGTAGCTGCACCGAAGACGGTCTTCACGCCACCTTCCAGTGCCTTAGGGAGCTTGGGGCTGTACTTGCTACGAGCCTGCTGGAGTGCACTCTTAATCATTATTGCTTGTTTGGGTATAATAGAACCTATGGATTTGCGGTACAAAGATCTTAAAATTTCTTCATAATATCCCCCACTTTTCCTTTTTGCCCGTAGAGAAAGGCCATTTAGATGCTCGCGCGCCCGCCCGCGAAGGCGATTTATCGGCCACCCACCTCCATTTTTCGTCCCGCTCACATCGCCTTCTTCACCCCTCCCAAGCACCTCTATCACAGCATCTCCCGAGGTCGTCACCCTACACACCTCACAGCCAACGGAATTTGACCAGTACTGGTCACCGTTCTGACCAGTACTGGTTGCTTTCGCGACCAGTACTACTTACTATGCGTGACCAGTACTGCTCGCCGCTCTGACCAGTACTGGTTGCTTTCGCGACCTATATTGGTCCGCGGGTGGACCTATATAGGTTCATTCAGCGACCTATATAGCTTCACTTGACGACCTATATAGGTCCACCCACCGACCAATATAGCTTCACACCACCCCTCCCCTATAGATACAGAAGCTACTGCACGGGAAATGGGAGGGGGGCAGGTATGCGAGGCATGGCGTATCTTTGCGACAATAAATGACTCAGCCAATGGCAGACAACCGCACCACCCGCCCCTACCAGCTCGGGCTCGCCCTCAGTGGCGGCAGCATCAAGGGCTTTGCCCACCTCGGCATCTTAAAGTACCTCGACGAGGTAGGCCTACGCCCCGAGATCATCGCTGGCACCAGTGCCGGCTCCATCATGGGCGCCTTCTACGCATCGGGCTATGCGCCTGAGGAGATCCACGAGCTCCTCTCGAAGACGGGCTTCATGCAGATGACCAGCTTCACCACCAAGGGGGGCGGGATCTTCAGCACGACGAAATTCCTCCAGTTGCTTAAGAAGAACCTCCGCCACCGCAATCTAGAGGACCTACCCATCCCCATGCGTATCGTAGCCACCGACCTAAACCGAGGAGAACCACACGTCTTTACTGAGGGACCCCTGGCGAAGATTATCTTAGCTTCATCAAGCATCCCCATCCTCTTCTGCCCTGTAGAAATCGACGGTCACACCTACGTCGACGGCGGGCTCTTCCGCAACTTCCCCGTCACGGCCATCCGCGAGGACTGCGAGGAGGTCATCGGGATGAACCTCGGCCCCGTGCAGAGCGCAGAAATCCCCATGAATATAAAGGACATCGCTAACCGTGCATGGGAACTAATCTTCCGCCAGAATACCACCCCTGACTGTGCAGCCTGTGATTATCTCCTTGAGACGAGCGAGGTAATGAAGTTCGGGATGTTTGAGGTCAGCGCTTCCGAGCAGCTGATGAAGATAGGCTACGAGCTGGCCAAGTCCGAGCTCGCACCACTGGTCAAAAAGGAGAAGGACGCAAAGAAGTCTTAGCCCCACCACCTACCCATACCTATGCAGCAGAAGATCGTCATCTACTCCGCCCTTACGCGACTCTGGGGGAATAAGAATGCGACCCGCCAGCCCCATGGCACACTCTCCGAGAACGGCTCGGGGAAGCTCCGTGACTTCACACCCGAAGCCCTCGCCTATATCCGCAGCCTCGGAGCAACTCACGTCTGGTATATCGGCCTGCTGGAGCACGCCACGAAGACCGACTACAGCGCCCAAGGCATCCGTCCCGACCACCCCGACACAGTGAAGGGGCAGGCTGGCTCGCCCTACGCTGTCAAGGACTACTACGACGTCGACCCCGACCTCGCCGAAGATCCACACACGCGACAGGCAGAGCTGGATGCCCTCATCGAGCGTACCCACCAGGCTGGGCTGCAGGTCTTGATGGACTTTATCCCCAACCACGTCGCCCGCACCTATCACTCCGATACATGCCCTGAGGGCGTCGCAGACCTCGGCGCTACGGACGATGTACAGCTGGCATTCTCCCCGCGCAACAACTTCTACTACCTCCCCGACACCTCACTTATCCTACCCTTATCCACAGAGTCATCCCCATACACCGAGTGCCCCGCACGCGCTACGGGCAACGACTGCTTCAGCCCCTACCCCAGCATCACGGACTGGTACGAGACGGTGAAGCTCAACTACGGGGTGGACTACTGCGGGGGAAGTGGCCTACATGACGACCCCATCCCCGACACATGGGTGAAGATGCGTGACATCCTCTGCTACTGGGCTGCACGTGGTGTCGATGGCTTTCGTTGCGATATGACCGAGCTTGTCCCACCCGCTTTCTGGGCTTGGGCGATCCCCTCGGTGCGTGAGCAGTACCCCAAGACGCTCTTCCTCGCAGAGATCTACCAGCCCCACCGCTACGGTGAGTACCTGCATGCAGGCTTTGACTACCTCTATGACAAGGTCGGCGTCTATGACTTCCTCATCGCTCTCGGCAAGGGCACACGCGACGCAGCGGACTTCACCGGTGTGCGTGATGCCGTCGGTGGCGAGCAACCTGCGATGTGCTACTTCACGGAGAACCACGACGAGCAGCGCCTCGCCTCGGACTTCGTCTTCGCCTCGCCCCGTCAGGGCTTCCTCGCTACGGCTGTCGCAGCCCTAAGTGGTGGCAATCCCCTACTCCTCTACTTCGGTCAGGAGCTGGGCGAGCAGGGCATGGACAGCGAGGGCTTCAGCGGGCGTGATGGCCGCACGACGATCTTCGACTACTGGAGCCTCGACAAGCTCCAGCGCCTGCAAGCAGGTAATTACACTCTCGCCCATCTAACGGACGAAGAGGCCCGCCTACTCAGCGACTACCAGCGCCTCACCTCCTGCTACACCGACCCCATCATCAGCCGAGGGAGCTACTACGGCCTGCGTGCCGAGGGCTCTGGCAGAGAGCGCGTCCTCGCCTTCGCACGCGCTTCGGAGGAAGGGCTCTACCTCGTGCTGGCGAACTTCTCCTGCGAGCAAGCAGACATTGCCCTCCCCCTACCCGCTGAGTTCTTCGCTGCTACGGGCATCACCGAGGGCACGGCCTTCCGTGCCGCAGACCAGCTCACGGACGCAGTGGACTTCCTCTGCCTCACCACGCTGGCTCCCCTTCGCCTGAGCCTCGCTCCCCACGGCCTGCAGATCCTCCGCCTCACAGCGGTGTAAAGCAAAGCCTCCCCCGCACATATCTGTATAAAAAGGCCCGCCGGCTACCCTCCTTCGTGGAGCGTAGCCGGCGGGCTTATTATGGAGAGTAGCTTCCCTTAGTGCAGGGTAGCCGAGCGGACGATCTCGCAGACCGTGGGGTGTGGGAAGACGATGCGAGACAGCTCCGAGAGTTTCATGCGCTGCTCGACAGCCATGATCGCAGGCACCAGGATCTCCGAAGAGCCATTGCCGAAGAGGTGCGCACCGAGGATGACACCGTCCTTGTCCGTGAGGAGCTTGCAGAAGCCATTGCCCTGCTCGTTCTCGATGATGAAGCGACCAGAGAGCGTCATCGGCACACGATGCACCTCATAGTCGATGCCAGCCGTACGCAGCTCCTGCTCCGTCTGACCGACAGCAGCGATCTCGGGATCGGTATAGACGATACCAGGGATAGCACGGTAGCTCATCACATCCTCCGTGCCGGTGATGTGGTGTACAGCGACCTGCCCTTCGCGAGCAGCCGTGTGAGCGAGCATAGACGTACCATTGACATCACCGACGGCATAGATACCAGGCACCGAGGTCTGGAGGTGCTCATCGACGACGACAGCCCCACGCTGGAGCTCGACACCGACCGTCTCCAGTCCCAGACCATCGGTCACAGCACGACGACCGACGCTGACCAGCAGCTTGTCGAAGGGGATCTCCAGCGTCTCGCCCTCATGCTCAGCGATGACCTTGCCCTCACGCACAGCAGTGACCTTCGTGGAGAGGTGGAACTTCACCTTACGCTTCTCGAAGGCCTTCTGCAGCTCCCCAGAGAGCTCTTCGTCCATAGGTCCGAGGATCTTAGGCAGCATCTCGACGACCGTGACCTCCACGCCGAGCGTAGAGAAGAAGGAGACGAACTCCATACCGATGACCCCGCCACCGAGGACGACGAGGCTCTGTGGGAGCTCCTCGACCTCGAGCGCTTCCTTAGCTGTCCAGAAGGGCACGTCGCTCAGCCCATCGATGGGTGGGATGAAGGCATGTGAGCCCGTAGCGATGATGACGTGGCGTGCCGTATAGGTCGCCTCACCAGCAGCGATGGTGAAGCCCTCATCACCGCGACCCGTGAGACGAGCCTCTTCGGTGACGATCTCGACCTCATGGCCCTGCAGACCGATACGGATACCCGCACCGAGCTTCTTGAGGATCTTCGTCTTGCGCGCCATCACCTTACCAAGGTCGAAGGCAGCTTCGGGGATCGTAAGACCATATTTCTTGCCATCGAGGGCTTCGGAGAGGAGGTGGGCTGAGTGCAGGAGTGCCTTCGTAGGTACGCAACCTTCGTTGAGACAGACACCACCGAGCTTATTCTTCTCGAAGATGACGACGCGAAGGCCGTGGGCTGCTGCATGCTCTGCAGCGTCGGTACCGCCGGGGCCAGCACCGATGATAGCTACATCGTAGTTCATAAGTTTGAGTGTAGTGAGTGAGTTATATAGGTATTATTAGCTAAGACCCTCGATGTGTCCATCGATGAAGTCGATCTTTTCTGCTTGGGGGACGCGGGGCAGACCGGGCATACGCACCAGAGCGCCGAGGACAAGGACGATCATCTCAGCACCCGTGTTGATGACGACGTCGCGCACCTCGAGGTCGAAGTCACGCACGCTACCATAGGCCGTGGGATCGTCGCTGAAGGAGTACTGCGTCTTGGCGATACAGACGGGGAACTTCGACCAGCCGTGGCGCTCGATACGCTCGAGCTGGCGCTGTGCCTTCGCCGAGAAGTGGATGGAGCGTGCGCCGTAGATACGCTGAGCGATAGCCGTAGCCTTCTCCTCGATAGAGGCGGTGAGGGGATAGGTGAACTGCAGGGGCTGCGAGGGCTTCTGCTCGATGGTCTCGACGACGAGGCGAGCGAGCTCTTCCGCACCAGCACCACCTTCGCCGAAGGCCGTGTTGACAGCAAAGCCCACACCAGCGGCATGGCAATGCTCACGCACCAGTGCGATCTCCTCCTCCGTATCGGTAGCGAAGCGGTTGAAGGCTACGACGACCGTCTGCCCGAAGCTCTTGAGGTTCTCGATATGGCGATCGAGGTTAGCCAGCCCATGGCGGACACCCTCGATATTCTGCGTCTTGAGGTCCTTCTCATCGACACCGCCGTGCATCTTCAGCCCGCCGAGGGTAGCCACGAGGACGGTGAGTGCAGGCTGGAGGCCTGCCGTGCGGCACTTGATGTTGTAGAACTTCTCTGCACCAAGGTCCGCACCGAAGCCTGCCTCCGTGATCGTGTAGTCGGAGTGCGCCAGCGCCATGCGGGTGGCGAGGATCGAGTTGCAGCCGTGGGCGATATTCGCAAAGGGGCCGCCGTGGATGAAGGCAGGGGTATGCTCGGTCGTCTGCGCCAGATTGGGCTTGATAGCGTCGAGGAGAAGGACGGTGATCGCACCCGCTACACCGAGATCACGCACGGTGAAGGGCTCCCCCTGCTTCGTGTAGCCGAGGAGGATACTCTCGATACGGCGACGCAGGTCTTCGAGTGAAGTCGACAGACAGAGGATCGCCATGATCTCCGAGGCAGGCGTGATGTCGAAGCCCGATTCGGCTGGGATACCATTGACCTGACCACCGAGGCCCGTGACGATGGAGCGCAGAGAACGGTCGTTGACGTCGAGGACACGCTTCCAGAGGACTTCACTGAGGCCCTTGTCCGTATTGCGGTTCTGGTAGATATAGTTATCCAGGAGCGCGGTGATCATATTGTGTGCCGAGGTGATGGCGTGGAAGTCACCGGTGAAGTGCAGGTTGATCTTCTCCATAGGAAGCACCTGAGCGTAGCCACCACCAGCAGCACCGCCCTTCATACCGAAGCAAGGGCCGAGAGAGGGCTCACGCAGTGCGACGACCGCCTTATGACCGAGGCGGTTCATACCGAGAGCGAGGCCGATAGAGACCGTCGTCTTGCCGATACCAGCCTTCGTAGCAGTGATGGCCGTGACGAGGATGAGCTTGCCAGGCTTATGACCAGCTTGGAGCTCGGAGAGGTCTACCTTGGCGAGGTACTTGCCGTAGTGCTCCAGGTGGTCGGTGGGGATAGCCACCTTGGCAGCTATCTTTTCGATCGGCTCGAGGGCTATCGAGCGGGCGATTTCGATGTCGGTCTTCATTACCAGAAAGAGAGTTAGTGGGTCAATGATGTGGGTAAAAGAGCTTCCTATTCGGGAGAGAGGTAGGGTGAAAGCAAGCCGTGCGAAAGGGCTGTAGAGGGGACTAACAGTTCTTTCGCACGGACATATAGAGGTTACTTGAGGTACTTATCAAGCCAGCCGAAGAAGGTACGCTGCCAGAGCAGGGCGTTCTGCGGGCGGAGGATCCAGTGATTCTCATCGGGGTAGATGAGGAGCTCTGCAGGGATGCCACGGAGCTTAGCCGCGTTGAAGGCCGCCATACCTTGGCCTGCGAGGATGCGGTAGTCACGCTCGCCGTGGATGACCAGTATCGGCGTATCCCAGTTGCCTACGAGCTTGTGGGGGGAGTTGGCGAAGGTACGCTGAGCGACTGCATTGTCCTTCTCCCAGGGAGCACCGCCCATATCCCAGTTGGCGAACCACATCTCCTCGGTCGTCATGTACTGCATCTCAAGATTGAAGATACCAGCGTGGGCGATGAAGGCCTTGAAGCGCTTCTGGTGCACGCCTGCCAGATAGAAGACGGAGTAGCCGCCGTAGCTGGCACCGACACAGCCGAGACGCTCGCTGTCGACCCAAGGCTCCTTCTTCAGCTCATCGACTGCGGTGAGGTAGTCTTGGATATTCTGCCCCGAGTAGTCGCCGCTGATCTGCTCGTTCCATGCCTTACCGAAGCTGGGGACGCCGTGGCGATTGGGAGCGATGACGATATAGCCTTGCTCAGCCATGAGACGCATATTCCAGCGGTAGGAGAAGAACTGACTAACGGGGCTCTGTGGGCCACCCTGACAGAAGAGCAGCGCAGGGTACTTCTTCGTCTTGTCGAAGTTCGGTGGGAGGACGACCCAGACGAGCATATTGCCCCCGTCAGTCGTCTTGACCCAGCGCTTCTCTACTGAGATCGGAGCGAGGCCGTCGAGTGTGGACTTATTCTCTGCCGTGAGCTGCTTCGCTGCCCCCGTCTTGACGTCTACGAGGTAGAGATCCGTGGGCTCGATGTAGCTCTGACGGCCAGCGAGGATCTTACCGCCCTGCACATCCAGCGAGGTGTAGTCGTGCATGCCCGTGGTGATCTGGCGGATCTTACGCCCCTTGAGCGCGATCTCCCAGAGCTGGGCTTCGGCATGCTTCGTCGAGAGGAAGAAGAGGCTCTGACTATTGGCAGCCCACTGGAGCTCATCGACATCGTACTCGAAGCCGTCGGTGAGGAAGGTCTTCTGCCCTGTCTTCAGATCCTGGACGAAGAGACGCTTGAGGTCAGCTTCGTAGCCGTCACGCTCCATGCTGATCCAGCTAATGCGCTTACCATCGGGTGAGAAGCGGGGGTGGGTATCATAGCCGCCCATCCCCTCGGTGATATTGCGCGTCTGCCCAGAGGCAAGGTCATAGAGATAGATATCGGTGTTGGTGGAGAGGGAGTACTCCATGCCCGTCTTCTTGCGGGAGGAGTAGGCTAAGGTCTTACCGTCGGGGCTCCAGGAGAGCTCTTCAGCTCCGCCGAAGGGCTTCGTAGGAGCTTCGTAAGGCTCACCTTCGAGGATGTCCTTACCGCCCGTGATCGCTTCGCCTCCTACGGGAGCGATAAAGATATGGGGGATCGTCTCTACCCATTCGTCCCAATGCTTGTACATCAGATCGGTGACGATACGACCCGTAGCCTTAGGCAGGTCGGGGTAAATCTCCTTAGTGCTCTTACCGAAGGAAATCTCCTTGATATAGGCCAGCTGCTTCTCATCGGGCGAGAAGAGGTAGTCCGAGAGCCCGCCCTCGATATTGGTCACCTGACGACGGTCCGTACCATCGGGAGCCATCGTCCAGACCTGAGGAGCGCCACTCTCCGAAGAGATGTAGCTGATGCGACGGCCCTGCTGGATCCAGCGCGCGCCATGCACGCCAGCGACACCCTGGGTGATCTGGCGACGTGCGCTGCCATCGGAGGAGATGGTGAAGAGCTCGGTGCGGATCTTATTGTCCTTGATGCTGGGGAAGCCCACGCTGTAGACGACCGTCTTGCCGTCGGGAGAGAGGGCGGAGGCACCGACACGAGCGAGCGAAAGCATCGTCTCGGGCGTCATGTGCTGCGACTGCTGAGCCACAGCAGGCAGGGTCGCCGAGAGGGCTGCTGCCGTAGCAAGAGCGGTGATGTGCTTCTTGATCTTCATAGCGATATGCGTATTGTATATGTATGTGGTCTGGGATTAGGAGAAGCGTAGGCCGAGGGCTTCCTTGAGCTTGCGCACCTCGGGGTTGATCTCCGCAAGCTGATTGAAGCGATCCTCTTGGGTGAGGACGACCTTCGCCTGCTCCTCTACGGTCTTCTCGCGCAGGACGAGGTTGAACTTCCGATTCTGCAGCGTCGTACGAAGGAACTCCACGAGCTGGGGATAGACCTCCATCACCGTGGTATGGATGGCCTCACCTGGGGGGAGGGAGATCTCTGCCTGCACGCCGTCTAAGAGCTTCGGGAGCTCGGGGCGCAGGATATTGCGGTAGAGGATCTGTGAGGGCGTCAGCTCCTGCTCGACGAACCGCACCCAAGCTCGCTGGAGGTCATCCTCCGTGAAGTCCTTATCCTCGACGGGGGCAGGGGCCTCAGCTGGAGCCGTAGAAGTGGCTTCGCTGGGAGCGTCTGCACGACGGCGTGCTCCGAAGAGACGCTTAGGAGCGGACGAGGGAGGAGCTGGAGGGGGGAGGTGTAGCAGATGCCGCTGGTGCGGGTGCTGGTGCAGGCGCGGGTGTCGGTTCAGCTGCCGCTGGGGGAGGCGTCACCGTCGAAGGGGTGGGCTTAGGTGCGGCCTGCGGTGCGGGAGCTGTCTGTGCTTTGGGCGCAGGAGAAGCTGGTGGTGTAGTCGCAGGGGGCGTCTGAGGAGCTGCCTGTGGTGTAGCCGTCGAAGGTGCAGCGGGTGCTGGCGCAGCAAGGAGATTGAGATCAGAGTCCCGCTTGAAGAGAGGGACCATACTGAGGAAGCTCAGCTCAACTAAGAGGCGCTTATTCGTTGCCCCGCGATACTGCTGGTCAGCCTGCACCAGAGTCTTGAGCGCAGCAAAGAGGCTGGCAGGTGTGCACTGCTGAGCAATGGTCGCATAGGAGGCGGCTACGGCATCGGGCTTCTCCAAGAGGTGGAGCGTCTCGGGATGCTGAGCTACAAGGAGGTCACGCACGAAGGCGGAGAGCCCTGTGAGGATCGTCTGCCCCTCGAAGCCCTTACCCATCAGCTCATCCAGAAGGAGCAAGACACTACGATGATCCCCACTCAGGAAGAGCTCGAAGATGCGGATGAAGTAGGTATAGTCGAGGACATTCAGACTCTCCAGCGCATGCTGGTAGGTGATATGCCCACCGGCGAAGCTGGCGATACGGTCAAACATCGACAGCGCATCGCGCATCCCCCCATCGGCCTTCTCGGCGATGAGCCCGAGCGCCGTCTCCTCGGCATCAATACCCTCGCTATCGGCGACATAGCGCAGATGGCGGGTGATATCCTGCACGGTGATTCGCTTGAAGTCATAGATCTGACAGCGCGAGAGGATGGTGGGGAGGATCTTGTGCTTCTCCGTCGTCGCTAAGATGAAGATAGCGTACGAGGGGGGCTCTTCGAGGGTCTTGAGGAAGGCATTGAAAGCCGCCGCCGAGAGCATATGCACCTCGTCGATGATATAGACCTTGTAGCGACCAAGCGCGGGAGGCATCTGCACCTGCTCGGTGAGCTGGCGGATGTCCTCTACGGAGTTGTTCGAGGCAGCGTCCAGCTCGAAGATGTTGAAGGAGCGCTGCTCCTCAAAGGCCTTACAGCTCTCGCACTGCCCGCAAGCCTCACCTTCGGCGGAGAGGTTCTCGCAGTTGATCGTCCGCGCCAAGACGCGTGCCGCCGTCGTCTTCCCTACCCCACGGGGGCCACAGAAGAGATACGCATGGGAGAGCTTGCCCGAGCGAACAGCGGTGCGTAGTGTGGAGGCCATAGCCTCCTGCCCGACGATACTACGGAAGGTATCGGGGCGGTATTTGCGTGCGGAGACGACGTAGTGCTCTGTCATTCTTCGAGGTCTGTGCTGGATCTATTACTGGTAGGACAAAGATACGTATTCCGCTCCAGCCTATAGAGTGCTATCTATAATAAAGTAGCGCCCCCCACCCGACGGATCTCAGTCCGAGGGATGGGGGGCGCCTATTATGTGGGGAGGTGACGAAGCACCCTTAGCTTACTTCGTGAGGCCGCGGAAGCGCAGAAGGCTCGACATATCGGGCTCCGTGAGGCCGGTAAAGTTCGTGAAGAACGTGCCGACAGGGGCGGTATTCCCGCGTGAGAGGACCATCTCACGGAAGCGCTGACCATTCTCACGCGTCAGCCCGCCGTGTGCAGCGAACCACTCGTAGATATTGTGGTCGAGGACCTCCGTCCAGAGGTAAGAGTAGTAGCCCGAAGCATAGCCACCAGCGAAGACGTGCAGGTAGTAGGCTGAGCGGTAGCGGGGAGGTACGAGAGCGAAGTCAAGACCAGCACGAGCGAGCGCTTCACGCTCGAAGGCATCTACATCGCTCACCGTCTGACCAGCAGGGAGCATCCCCCAAGCCATATCGATCGTCACGGCAGCGAGGTTCTCAGCCAGCGCGTAGGACTGTCCGTAGGTAGCGGCAGCCTTCATCTTGTCGATGAGCGCCTGAGGCATAGGCTCACCCGTCTTGTAGTGGCGGGCGTAGTGGCGCAGGACGACAGAGTCCGTCATCCAGTGCTCGTTGAACTGCGAGGGCATTTCCACGAAGTCACGAGGCGTATTCGTACCCGAGAGCGTCTCATACTTCTGCGAAGCGAAGAGGCCGTGCAGAGCGTGGCCGAACTCATGGAAGAGCGTCTCTACATCCGACGAGGTGAGGAAGGCAGGAGCGCCCTTAGCGGGAGCCTCGAAGTTGCAGACGTTGTAGATGACAGGCTTCGTACCGAAGAGCGTGCTCTGCTGGACGAAGTTCGACATCCATGCCCCACCCGTCTTCGTTGGGCGACGGAAGTAGTCCGTATAGAAGAGGGCCATAGGGGTATTATCCTGGTCGAAGACCTCGTAGACCTGTACACCATCAGCATAGACAGGGATATCAGGACGGGGCTTGAAGGTCAGGCCATACAGCTGGTTGGCTGCGTAGAAGACTCCATTCTTCAGCACGCTATCCAGCACGAGATAGGGCTTGAGGTCGGCTTCGTTGAGGTCGTACTTAGCCTTCTTCAGGCGCTCGGCATAGTAGTCGAGGTCCCAAGCAGCGAGCCTGAAGTCCTTACCCTCCGTCTGCTGAGCGAAGGCTTCGAGTTCGGCGACATCGTCAGCGACCTTAGCACGGCAGGCGGGAGCCAGCTGGCTGATGAGGCGCTCTACGGCCTCGGGACGACCAGCCATCTGGTCACTCAGTGCCCAAGAGGCGAAGTTGGGCAGCCCAAGGAGCTTTGCCTTCTCGGCGCGCAGGGCTGCGATGCGGGTGATCGTGGGGTGCGTATTCGTGCTATCACCACCCGAGCAGCGTGAGAGCGAAGCCTCGAGGACGCGACGACGGACATCACGATTGTTGAGGTCGGCAAGGTAGCCTGGGCGTGACGTATTCGTCTGCTCCAGCAGATACTTACCCTTGTGGCCTGCAGCGGTAGCAGCCTCAGCGGCACGGGTGATCGCTTCTTCGGGGAGGCCGTCGAGCTCCTCGACCTTGTCGACGAGGACAGCAGCTTCCTTCGTGCCAGCGTTCACCTGATTCGTGAACTTCGTCTGCAGCACAGCGATCTCGCTATTGATCTTCTTCAGAGCTTCCTTGTCGGCAGCTGAGAGGAGAGCGCCCTCATGGACGAACTGATCATAGAGGACCTCCGTGAGGCGCAGGTCTTCGCCCTGGAGGCTGGAGCGCTGGTCGTAGACGGCCTTGATACGAGCGAAGAGCTTCTCATTCAGCAGCAGTGCATCGTGATGGGCGGAGAGCATGGGCGTCGTCTCTTCGTCGATCTTCTGCAGCTCCTCGGTGCCGTCAGCACCTACGAGGGCAGAGAGGATAGAGGTAGCGCGTGCCAAGAGGCGACCGGACTTCTCATACGCAAGCACGGTGTTCTCAAAGGTCGGAGCAGCCGTATTGCTCGTGATGCTGTCGATCTCGGCGAGCTGGATACGGATCCCCTCCTCGATAGCGGGGACGAAGTGCGCAGGGCGGATCTTACTGAAGTCGGGAGCTTGGTAGTCAAGCGTGCTCTCGGTGAGGAGGGGGTTCTCCTTGGTCGAGCTGGTCTGGCAAGCAGTGAGCATAGCGAGGAGGCTCAGAGTGGCAATGAGTCGTTTCATAGGTGTGTGGGGGGAATTAGAGGTGGGAGGTCGCTGGGGGAGCTATACCAGGGGCTGGGGCTCACCGATCCAGGCGATGGCCTCATCGATCGTGTGGATCTGAGGGGCGTAGAGGAGGCGTCTGAGATCTTCGATAGTAGTCTTGACGCAGTAGTCCCCTGCGAGACCTGCGACGTCGATGCGGCGGGCATTCATGAGGAGATCGGGCACTGCGTCGTGGAAGGCACTATAAGCATCCTTATGGCGGGTCATCGCCTTGGGGATAAAGAGGACGTTTTGTTCCTGACGCTTGCGCTCCATGATCGCATCAGCCAGAGGGGGATAGAGAGCCGCCCCCGTCGTGTAGCGAACGCAGTGGATCGGCCATGGGCCACCAGAGACATCGAAGCTACAGTGGTTGGCAGGATGCTGGTCCATAGTGACGACGATAGCGTCGTACTCGGCGTGGTGCTCCTTGACGTAAGCGGTGAGGTAATCCATCGCTGGGATCGCGCCTTCGATGGCGAGGGAGCCGGTGATGAAGTCGTTCTGGGGATCTACGATCAGCAGGATGTTCATGATTAGAGGTAGTGGGTGTGGTTTTTGGGGGTAAAGAGTGAGGGGATAAGGGTGGCGCACGGGGAAGGCGCCTGAGTGCCCCAAGGCTGAGCCTCTAAGAGAGGGCACTCAGGCGGCTCCGCTACGCCGCATCTCGAGTCTTATCAGAGCTCGAGATCGAGGTCGAACTGCTCATGCCAAGGCAGGCCCTGCTTCATGAGCTGCTCCATGAAGGGATCTGGATCGAACTCCTCGACGTTGTACACGCCTGGGCGACGCCAGAGGCCCTTGAAGAACATCATCGCACCGATCGTGGCGGGTACACCCGTGGTGTAGCTCACGCCCTGAGCACCGGTCTCCTGATAGGCGGCCTGGTGGCTGCAGTTGTTCCACACGTAGTAGGTCTTCTCCTGACCGTCCTTGATACCGCGGATACGGCAGCCGATGGACGTCTCACCCGTGTAGTTCTCACCGAGCTCACCGGGGTTAGGCAGGATCGCCTTGAGGAACTGGATGGGGACGATCTCCACGCCGTTGTAGAGGACGGGGTCGATACGCGTGATACCGATATTCTGCATGACGCGCAGGTGGGTCAGGTACTCCTGCCCGAAGGTCATCCAGAAGCGTGCACGACGGATCGTAGGATAGTTCTTCACGAGCGACTCCAGCTCCTCATGGTAGAGGAGGTAAGACTCACGCACCCCGATGTTGGGATAGGTCAGGGGCTTGTGGATCTCCTGAGGCTCGGTCTCGCGCCACTGCCCATCCTCGTAGTACTTACCCTTCTGAGTGATCTCGCGGATGTTGATCTCGGGATTGAAGTTCGTGGCGAAGGCCTTGTGGTGATCCCCACCGTTGCAGTCTACGATATCGAGGTAGTGGATCTCATCGAAGTAATGCTTGGCAGCATAGGCGGTGAAGACCCCGGTCACCCCTGGGTCGAAGCCACAGCCCAGGATAGCCGTCAGCCCAGCTTCTTCGAAGCGCTGCTTGTAGGCCCACTGCCAGCTGTACTCGAACTTAGCCTCGTCGAGCGGCTCATAGTTCGCCGTGTCGAGGTAGTTGACGCCTGCCTCGAGGCAAGCATCCATGATATGGAGGTCCTGATAGGGCAGAGCGACATTGATGACCAGCTCTGGCTTGAAGGACTTCATCAGAGCGACGAGCTCGGGGACGTTATCAGCGTCGACGGCTGCCGTCTGGATCTTGACATTGGTAATCTCGGAGGCAATCTTATCGCACTTGCTCTTCGTGCGGCTGGCGAGCATAATCTCAGTGAATACGTCGCTATTCTGTGCCACCTTCTTGGCCACTACCGTACCGACACCGCCGGCACCGATAATGAGGACTCTTCCCATACGCTATTCTTAGTCTTCTTAGGCTAAAGGATAAATAATACGATTTCCGTCTATACCACTTAAGGTACAGATCTACACAAAGGTACAAAAAGTAGAGGTAAGCCCTTCGCTCCCCTCAAGAGAGCGCCTTGCATCCGCCCTCTTGAGGCTGTTGCGGCAGAGCCCTGACCTCTATTTAGCGTGCTAAGGCATCGCACGCCCAGCTCCCCGATGTACTTCTCCGAAGTGATACGCTTTTCCCTTCGCCTTATCGTGAGTATTCCACTTATCCAGCGGAGGGGAAAGCGTCATTCCCGTGAAGAAAAAAGCACCTTCTCGCAGTGGTTTTCCTCTGTCTATGTACGTAGTCTTAAAGACCAGGCACGTCAATCCAAATATCCACGTACGTAGATATTAGAGTCACGTACGTAGATCAAGCTTATCAGCTACTCGTCCACAACTTTTATCCCTACGCAGACCAACAACCCAATATAGGTCACTTCACAAAGGTATATAGGTTGATATCACCGTCCTATAGAGCTCTACCCACGCACCCGTAGTGCTTAGGGGATCGATAAGTCACACCCAGCCACCCCACCCGACGCGCAGTCCTCACCCACAGCATAAAAAGAAAGGCGGGTCGACCCACAGACAGTGGGCCGGCCCGCCAGGGGAATGAGCAAGAATGAGTGTGTGCTATTTCTTCGTCAGCGAGAACTCAAGGATCGTGTGAATCCCCGTAGTCCCCGAGTAGGCACTCTTATAGTTACCACCCTCAAAGAGGAAGAAGTGCAGGCCGTGATGTCCTCTTTTCTTCGCAGCCTCCGAAGGCGTGAAGGGGAAGACGGGGTGCTCGATAGAGACGGCATCCCACGTAGCGGAGTAGGTGTAGTCAGCTCCCCACGTCAGGTCGCCCGTGGCCTTGCCATCAGCACCAGGGAACCAGCCAGCATACGAAGCGAGGATGAGCGATGCCGTCACACCCTGGGGCTTCGCGAGCTCCTGTGGCTTGATCGTCAGCGTATTCGTCTTCTCTTCGAAGGCTACTGGGATATCAGCAGCCAGCCCCTGCAGGATGAAGGCCTTCTTGGCTTGGTCAGCGATGAGCTTGACATCCGCCGTCTTCGTCTCACCCTTATAGGTGGAGATATAGGTCAGCGTATAGTTGCCGAGCACCGCATCGTAGCCGAGCGGACCATAAGACTGTATCAGGCGAAAGCTCTTACTGTAGAGGTCACTCAGCTTCAGCGTGAGGTTGGCCTCACGCTGGAAGACGTTTGTGCTCTCGACTGTGAGGAGGAGCTTCTTACCCTCGACCTTGAAGGACGCCCATTCAGGCAGGCCCTCGATCTTGACCTCGCTGGGACGAATATCCCCGACGAGTGTGAGCTCGATGGTGCCCCCCTTACGCTCGATGGTGTAGGCCGACTCCAGATCGGAGACATAGCTGTAGGCTCCGAGCTGGGAGATGGCTACCTGCTGAGTCTCGCTACCTCGCGTGAGGATGATGAGGCCCGTGCGAGTCGTGGGCTCAGTGAAGGGTGCTACAGTGAAGGTAAGCTTCGTACCCTCGGTAGCGCCAAGAGTGATCCAGCTGGCCTCCGACTTCGCGGTGAAGCCCCCTTCGGCGAGCGTGATCGTCCCCGTCCCACCAGCAGCCGTGAAGTTGTGATCTGAGGAGAGGACACGTAGTGTGCGCTCGGTCTTCGTAGCAGGGTCGTCCTTGTGGCAGGAGGTGACGCCTACGAGGAGCGTAAGCGAAGCCAGGAGGAGCGCCCCGAGCGAGCGATGTATGATCTTCATATCTCTTACTTATTTCTTAGTGAATACGGGCGAAGTGAAGCGAGAGTCACCGAAGGACTTGTATTCTCCACCTCCGGGCTTCCAAAGGATATAGGAGCCTGCTGTGAATGTACCCCAGACACCATTATCGACCAGCTTATAGCGCTTGCCCGTAGTATAGGTCTCATCAAGCTTGCTATACATACCGAAGCCTGTGCCCCACGAGAGGTTGGTACCATTAGGAGCAGCCCACACAGCGAGGAAGGCACCACCCGTATTCTCGAGCTTCTGCGTCTTGATCTCAAAGCGATCCTTAGCAGCGTCGTAGGTAGCGTAGATCGTGAGGTTGGGCGCTATACCCGTGATACGATAGAGGTTGCGTGCAGCCTGCGAGAAGGTGACGGTGCGAGGCGTCGTCCAGCCCGTGCACATCAGGTCATACTCACCGAGATAGTGAGCGAAGCCAGCGTAGTCGGGGTCGGTACGTGCCGTGAGCTTCTCACCCGCAGGAGTGTTGTAGCTCTTATCTGCATCCTTCCACAGCAGCGTGGAGACGCCGTTGTACTCCTTGTGGAACTGCAGGCCATCGGGCGTGTAGACGTAGGGTACCTCCGTCTTCTTACCCGTCTCAGCATCCTCGATAGTGAGGATGTTGTACCCCTCATTATTGAGGTAGGCGACGACGGCCTTGCCTCCGAGCTTACCCGTCAGCCCATAGAGGTGCTGCTGGTACATGCTCTCGGAGGTATAGGCACGAGACTTCAGGTCGAGGACCTTCGTGAGATATTCCTTAGCAGCTACCTGCGGGCGGAACATGCGCATGACGACACCCGTCTTACGGCCCTTCAGATAGAGCGTATCGGGAGAGACCGAGCGGACGAAGGAGAACTCATAGTCCCCTTCGAAGCTCTTCCCCTCACCAGCCCCGTAGGACTTATCTGGATCAGAGAAGAGGTGCAGAGGTGAGCTATACGTGTCGAAGCTCAGCGAGACCATCTTGTCGGACTTCAGATGGTAGTTGCTCTTGACCTCTGCCGTAGAGTGCCCCTTCACAGGAGCATCCGAAGCCATGAGCACTTCGTTCTTAGCGCCGAAGGTCATCGTCACGGGATAGCCCCCGTAGAGGAGCTGGCTGTGAGGATAGTACTCCAGCACCCAGCCCGTGGAGGAGGCTGTGAGGATCTTCTGCAGCTCCGTCGTGAGGGCATCGACACGCTCCGAAGAAGACTTGTCGAAGATCGCATCAGGCTCCTGACGGCATGAGGGAAGTACCCCGAGGACAAGGCCTGCTGCTGCGAGGAGACCAAGACGGGCACCATGAAGGACAGCCCGCCCTATCGCTATATTCTTATTCATCGTAGTCTATGAATTAGGGGGTCTGACATTAGTGGAAGTACTGGGTGATGACCTGGCACTTAGCGTGGTCTGCATGCTCACCCTCCTGTAGCTCGAGGAACTTCGGATGGCGCATCAGCTCCTCGACGACAGCGTCACGAGCAGCTTCGTAGCCAGCGAGCATGCGGGCAGCCTGTGGCATCCCGCGAAGAGAAGAGCCGAGGAGCTCCTGCCAAGAGCTCTCAATGAGAGGCAGACGTACCACCTCCTCGAGACGGCGCTGGGCGATAGCACGGAGCTGATCCATGTCGATACCCCACGTACCCTTCATGTACTTCTTGATGATGTCCATCTTCTTATTGAGCTTCGCACGGCCTTCGTCACCAGCGGCATTCATCACCGCATCCCACTGACTCTGGGGGAAGGTGATGTAGCAAGCCGTCATCTCAGCGATATCCTCGCGAGGCTGACTGCTGGCGTAAGCCGTGATGAAGCCCAGAGGAGCGTAGTCGCTGAGGCTACGGCGGTTGAACCACGAGGTGGGAGCATAGCCCTCAGAGATGGCGTCATACTCCGTCGTAGGCCAGATCTTATTCTGGTGAAGGATGTGGCTGAACTCATGGTGCATAACCTTGAAGAAGGTCGTATTGAGCGACTGAGGATCGTTCACGTTGAGCCAGTTTGCCTGATAGAGCGTGACCTTCAGCCCACCCTCGGCCGTACCTTGGGTGATCGTGCCGTCGCCGTTCCACGAAGCGGAGCCGACGATGAAGAGCTGACGGGGCGAAGCCTTGCGCATGAAGTCAAGGCGGCCCGTAGCTTCGTCATAGGCGCCGTACCATGCGTGCTGGATGATCTTAGCGAGCTTCATGCTGTTCTCGAGCTTGGCAGGCGCGAGGTTGCGTGAGCGGTCGGCCTCGATATCATCCAGGGTATAGATATAGCTGACGTTGTATGCGTCGGTATAGTTCTCTTTGAGCCAGCGGTCGAAGCTCGTCATCTCCTTGGCCTCTGCCTTAGAGACGTGACGAGAGGGATCGGGCTGGTCGCTATCCTTACACCCACCGAGTGTAGCCACGAAGAGGGCTGCACAGAGGGAGAGCTTGATCTTATGTAGATACATAGTGTCTGATCTGATAAGGGGGTTCGTGTCTAATACCCAGGGTTGGGCTCTACGCCTACCGAGCGGATGCTGGCAGGGATCTGGAGGGCACGGCGATGGTCGTCCGTCTTGAGCGTCATCGTCTCGCCCGTGTAGAGCTTATGGGTGATCTCGATGCCGTAGCGCTTGATATCATCCCAGCGCGTACCGTCGTGCATGCTGAGGATACGGCGAGCGTGGAGCACGGCGTGCATCATGTTCGTCTGCATACCTGGAGCGATGTCGAACTTCGGATGCAGGGGCTTGGAGACCGTCTCCTGCTTGCGGATCATCGCCTCGCGTACATCGTCGGGATCGGTGGGATTGATGACGACGTTGTAGTAGTCGGAGATCTGCTGAGCCGTAGCGGCCTGTCCCTTCTTAGAGACGTACCAAGCGGAGAGGTCGCTGGCAGCACCGTCGAAGTCAGAGAGCATCACGCGGGCCTCAGCTCTCCACAAGAGGACGCGGTCCACCGTGAAGGGAAACGCCACGACGTGGGGCTGCCCCGTGCGAGCTACGACGTCGGTGATCTCGAAGAGCTCGCGATACTTGGGGTAGTAGAGTGCACCATTATTCGAGCCGAAGAGGCGGTCGTAGACGGGGAAGTAGCGTCCCCATGGGCCGGGGCTACGATAGGTCTGCGTCGAAGCTACGTGCCCGTTGTGAGCGTAGCGGTAGGACGTCAGCGCACGGACCCAGAGTGACCGGGTGACGATGAGCATGAGGTTAGCAGGCTCGTCATCGCGGATATAGGCATGGCAGATCTCATCGGCGTTGGTCAGCTTGTCGTACTTCGACATGTCACGCAGATTGGAGACGGCACCTGTGCCGAGCACTTCGTCAGCATACTGCTTGGCCTTGTCCCACTTCTCGTAGTAGAGGTAGAACTGTGTAGCGAAGGCCTTCGCAGCGCGCGTCGTGAAGTGGAAGATGGGCTTGCTGTAGCGGTCGTCGTTGATCAAGGGAATACCCTCCTCAATATCCTTAGCGATGAGCTCGTAGACCTTCGCCACAGAGAGGCGGGGTACGGCACGCTCGAGCTTCGTCTCGGGCTTCGTGAAGTAAGGGATACCGAGATCCTTGTCACTGGTACGACCGTTGTAGGCCTGACCGAAGACATTGACCCAAATGAAGTTAGTATAGGCACGGCAGAGGAGCGCTTCACCGCGGGCGGCCTCCAGCTCCTTGGGGTTGCCGAGCTCTTCGATGGACTTCAGAGCTTGGTTGGCAGTACCGACCATGCTGTAGCAGGTACTCCAGAAGTTCGTCTCATCGTCCCAGGCCGTCCCGCTGGAGGGCTCCCAGAAGAAGGCTTCGTGATTGCCAATGTGATTATCCTCAAAGAGGCGGCCGTTGTCCTCGACGTTGTCGGTACGGTTCTCCGTGAAGCCCATAGGCAGGAGCGTCGGATAAGCCGATACGAGGAGGCGCTCGATCTTGTCAGCGCGGTTGAGCTCTGTACGGGTATCGGGCATGGTATCCAGGTAGCGATTGCAGCTACCGAGGGCGCCTGCCAGGAGGCAGAGGCCAGCCATTCTATATAGTCGTTTCATAGTGTACATGATCCTATTGCGTGATTAGAAGCCAATGTGCACCGTAGCCGTGACCTGCTTAGGCAGCGGGGTAGCTACCCCACCCGAGCGGAAGAACTCAGGGTCTTGGCCATAGAGCTTCTTGTCGGCGTACAGCAGAGCGAGGTTCGTGGCCTGCACCTTGAAGGAAGCACTCTTGAGGAAGCCCAGGCGCTTGACGAGAGGCGTAGGCAGCGTATAGGTCAGTGAGACCTCCTTGAGGCGGACGAAGCTACCATCAGCGACACGAGCCGTGGAGTAGTTGTAGGCTGCATAGCCGGTACCGAGGTTGGAGTAGCTGTAGTGGTCGCGCACCGAGGCGATGACAGGGATATCCGTCTTACGCTCATCTCCGAGGGTCGTCCAGCGATTGCGGTATTCCTTAGGCGTAGCCCAGAGGTCGGAATAGGAAGCATAGAAGGAGGGATCCAGGCGAAGCTTGTTACCACCCGAGTAGGTGATGAAGACGTTCAGCTTGAAGTTCTTGAACGTGAAGACGTTCCCGAAGCTACCATTATAGGTAGGCTCTGACGAACCCTCGTACTTGAGGAAGTCCAGATCATCGACCTGCTGGAAGTTGATATCACGATAGTTGCGACGCGTGACCTGCTTCCCATTGACCATGAAGGTGGGGAAGCCCTCATCATCGAGCCTGTGAAGGGGATCGAGAAGAGCGAACGTACGGGATAGCCCTGACGAGCGAAGCCGTTACCGGTGAGGAAGTTGAACATGTTGCGCTTCGTATCAAGCTCAGTGACCTTATTGAAGGTCGAGCCGAAGATAAAGTCCGTCGTCCAGCTAAAGTCCTTCGACTGGATATTCTTCGTCGAGACGGAGAGCTCAAAGCCGTGGCTCTTCATCGAAGCGACGTTGCCCCAGCGAGTCCCCCCGATGGTATAGGCAGCACCGATGAGGTCGAAGTTGTTACGCCAGTAGATGTCAGCAGCGATGTTCAGGCGGTTCTTCAGCATCCCCATATCGATACCAAAGTTCAGCTCATGCTTCTTCTCATAGGTGAGGTCTTCGTTCTCGAAGCTACCGATGTAGTTACGGTTCTCCGACTGTCCTGCCGAGGGTCTCCAGGCCGCACGGCTATAGATGATGGCGCGGGAGTTGGTGACCCAGCTGGGGGCAACCCCTACGAGAGAGTATGAGCCCTTGAGCGTCAGGTGCGAGAGGAGGTGCTGCTTCTCGAAGAAGTCTTCGCTGTGAGCATTCCATGCACCCGAGATATTCCAGGTGGGGAGCCAGCGAGCCTTGCGCGTGCGACCGAGTCTATTCGTCCCTTCGTAGCGGGTCGTACCCGTGATCGTATAGCGGCCCTTGTAGGAGTAGGTGGCGTTGGCGAAGAAGGCGACCGAGCGGCCGAAGCTCTTCGACAGGCCGTAGTAATCCCAGTTCTTCTCCGTGAGGCGCTTGAAGGCGCGGTAGTCCCAGAAGGGCGTCAGACCACTGTCGTACTGCATACCCCAGCCGTCCATCCAGCGCGAGACGCGGTCCTGGGAGTTGACTTCGGAGCCGAGGTAGGTATTGATGATGTGGTCGTTGTTGAGCGTCGTATTGTACGTAGCAGAGGCACGGAAGTCATAGCTCTCCATGGTGCGCGTCTGCGTATTGTAGAAGCCCCCTGCAGGGAGGATGGTCTCAGGCAGCGAGTTGGGCTTGTCCTGATCCTTCCAGAGGTACTGGTTGCCATTGCGTACGGTAGCGTCCTGCATAGCGCGGAAAGCGAGTGCGCGGTTGGCATACTCCGTGACGATGCTCTCCATCGTCGTACCCGAGTCCTTGTAGGCACCGAGCAGAGCGAGAGTCAGCCCCTTGATAGGCTTCCACTTCAGCTCGAGCTGGAGCTTGATATCCTTCACGCCGAGGTCGATGTAGTTGTTGTCGAGCTCATGCTTGATATTGAAGGGAGCGTAGTCACGGGTGTAGAACTCATTGGGGTCGAGCGTGCGGCTCGTATTGAGTGCGTAGGAGAAGGGGTTGATGTCGAAGCCACGTGACACCTCACCAGTAGCAGCGTTAGCATCCTGAGTGACCGTACCTGGAGCACGCTGCACGCGTGAGGAGAGGTTGATCAGGGCAGATACCGAGAGCTTGGGTGAGAAGGTATAGGTAGCGTTGAGGTTCCCCGTGTAGCGGCGTACGTTGCTGGCACGCATCCATCCTGGATCGAGCATAGCCGAGACGGATACATAGGTCTGGAGATTCTTCGTCCCCCCTGAGAAGCTCAGTGAGTGGTTCTGAATCAGTGCAGGAGAGAAGAGTTCGTTGAACCAGTTGGTATTGCGCATCTCTGCATCGCGGAGGTACTTAGCACGAGCCTCGGGTGTGTTCTCCAGCCCGAAGACCCCCGTCGTGGGGTTGTAGTCGTGGGTCAGGTGATACATCTTCCCGTAGATACCCGAGGAGCTGTAGTTGTAGACGCGGGCGAAGTTCAGCCAGCCCTTACGCTCCATCTCGTTGTAGACCTCCATCTGGTCCTGCGAGTTCATGATATTGTAGTCGCGGTAGCTGGGGACGAAGCGCGAGGTGAACTCCCCTGTGTAGGAGAAGGAGCTACTACCCGAGCGACCCTTCTTCGTCGTGATGACGATGACCCCTGCCATAGCCTTTGCCCCGTAGATGGACGTTGCCGAGCCGTCCTTGAGGATCTGGAAGCTCTCGATATCGTCGGCATTGAGCCCTGCGATAGCCGAGCTGAGGAGCGTCGTAGCGTCCCCTGAGCTGAGGTCATCAGCGCCGACGTCTACGACATCCTCCTGGATGACCCCGTCGACGACCCAGAGGGGCTTGGACGAACCCATGATCGAGGTCGCCCCACGAACGCGGATCTTAGGTGCTGTACCGAAGGTCCCTGAGAGGTTCTGTACGGAGACCCCTGCGGACTTCCCTTCGAGACCGCGGCTGATATCAGCCATACCTGCCATCTTCACCTTGTCGGCCTTGAGCTTGTCGCTCGCCCCCGTGAAGAGGCGCTTGTCGGTAGCGACCATACCCGTGACGACGATATTGTCGAGGGTGGTGGCTTCGGGCTGGAGCTTGATGACCATGCCATCCTTAGCCGTGACGGTCTGGCTCTTGTAGCTCACGAAGCGAATGAGGAGCTGGTTCTTGCCAGCAGGGAGCTTGATGGTGAAGTCACCCTTGGTGTTGGTCGTGACACCCACCTTCGTCCCAACGACTAAGACGGAGGCCATAGGTAGGGGGTCTCCGCTTTCGTCGAGGACCTTGCCTCGGATGGTCTGAGCTGTACCCTGGGCTAAGAGGTCGCCCCCTAAGCCAATGACCAGGCCTATCATCAATAGTCCTAATCGGATCCAGCCCATGCCCAATCGAAGTACTCTTTGATTGTTCATAAGCAGTGTGTAGTTTGTTTGTGTAAGTGATTAGCGTGTATGCATGGCGATGTGGGCGAAGGCAGGGCACAGAGCTGGGTGCTCGGATCAGCTGAGAGGTGCACTCCTCCCATGGTATCGTGTAGCTATTTCTTCATTCAGTATCGTTTAATCGTGATGGTGTCCGGTGACAGAGTAGAGGTCAAGGGTAGCTCATACTGCGAGACCACTCCATGGTACATTGGGCTCGCAATGCTACGCCTTCGGTTGGCGTGCTCTATCGTTGTCAAATGTATGGATTTCCCTTATACGCACCAAGACTCAGACTAAATTAAATTCACGGCAGGCGACCTGCCGAAAATACTGAAATTCCCTCGCGCTGATATTTTCTAAAATAATTGCCTTTCAGAGCCGTGACAAAAGGATAGCACTCACACCATATTTAGACACTCTACCCTACCCCAATCCCTACAGATTGCCACATTTCCCCACGATTCGGTGGCACAGGCTCCCACTAAGTACTCTACGAAGAGGTAAAGGAAAGCACCAACATCCTTGCATTTCATGCCGCATTTACCCCCTCTGCGGGGCCATTCTTCACCTCCTCAGAGAGGCTTCTCTGAGGGGCTGCAGCACAGGGCAATACGAGGGAGGGAAAGTAACCTATAGTGGTCAGAGCCGCGACCACTACTGGTCGGACAAGTGACCACTACTGGAGACTGGTGCTCCGCGTAGGGATAAAAGTTGTGGACGAGTGGCAGATAAGTTTGGACTACGCACGTGGCTCTAATATCTACGTACGTGGATATTTAGATTGACCTGCCTGGTCTTTAAGACTACGTGCATAGATGCGGAAAAACCACTACGGGAAGGCGCTTTTTTCTTCACGAGAAGGACACTTTTCCCTCCGCTAAATAAGAGGAATACGAAGGTACAGACTTCTCTCGCATCATAGTCTTCGTAAGAGGTGCAAACCAAGAAGGCCACCCTTCTGCATCGACAAATCTCCCCAGCAGTTAGCTTCTCTTCTCTCCACCCAAAAAGTAGCGCCCCCGAAGGAAGACCTTCGGGGGCACTACTAAAATATATAGGTGTACAGGGCTTATTCGCTGGGGAGGATATCGCCGAGGATGGCTGCCGTAGCACCGCACTCCTCGCTGAAGTAAGCACGGGTACGTGCCTCAAGAGCCTTGCACTCTTCCTCCGAGGAGAAGCGCTGGAGGAGCTGTGAGAGCTCCGCCCGATCGTGCAAGATGAAGCCCGAAGAGCGGCGCACCAGCTCGAGCACCTCACGGTGCTTGTGGATCTCTGGACCGAAGAAGACGGGGATACCATATACCGCAGCCTCGAGCGTATTGTGCACGCTCTTGCCGAAGCCACCGCCTACATAAGCCCACGTGCCGTAGCGGTAGACGGAGGAGAGCAGGCCGAAGCAGTCGATAATAATGCAGGCTGTACCCTCAGGCAGACCCTTCGCTTCGTCATACTCGGAGAGGCGGATGGACGGGCGCTTGAGCCCCGACTCGATAGCTCTCAGGTGCTCCTCGTGTATCTCATGCGGTGCCAAGACCAAGGCGAAGTCCTCGGGAGCCTCCTCATTGAAGTAAGGCAGGAGGATAGCTTCGTCCTCGGGCCACGAGCTACCGACGACCAAGAGTCGACGTCCTCGAGAGAGCTCCGCTACCGCAGGGATATCCTTCGCTGCACGGGCGATCTCCTCGACACGGTCGAAGCGCGTATCCCCTGTGACCTTGACCGACTCGACACCATGCTCCAGAAGAAGCGTGCGCGAAGCCTCGTCCTGCACGTAGAGACGGCGGAAGAGGTGCAGCAGACGTAGGTACCAGCCTCCGTAGCTACGGAAGAAGAGCTGGTCGGGACGGAAGATCGCCGAGACGAGGTAGGTAGGGATAGAGCGCGTAGCCAGCTCGCTGAGCATCGTAGGCCAGAAGTCGTACTTGATGAAGATAGCTACCGCAGGGTGCGCCAGATCAAGGAAGCGGCGTACCGACGAGGAGCGATCCGAAGGCAAGTAGACCACGACATCTGCCCCAGCATAGTCCCGACGCACCTCATAGCCCGAGGGGCTGAAGAAGGAGAGCAGGATCTGATACTCGGGGTGTGCCTTGCGCCACGCCTCCATGAGCGGACGGCCTTGCTCGAACTCTCCCAGCGACGAGGCGTGGAACCACACCACAGGACGATCCGTCGTGAGCCCCTTGAGGCGCTGAGGAGTCTCCCGACGCCCCTCGATAATGAGACGAGCCTTCCGATGGAAGGGGGCCACCAGATGCAGCAGCGCCGAGGCTGCTATACCAGCTATGCTATAGAGTGGATTCATGCAGTGGGTACGACCCGCTTAGCCCAGGACTTCGATAGCACGCTGTAGACGCTGGAGGGTCTCTCCACGGCCGAGCAGTGCGGTGATATCAAAGAGGTGGGGACCCTTAGCAGCACCGACGAGTGCCAGACGGAAGCAGTTCATCACCGCACCGAGGCCATAGCCCTTCTCCTCGATCCAAGCCTTGACGACCTCTTCGGTCGCTTCGCTGGGGAGATCTTCGGGCTGGGTAGCGAGGAGTGCAGCGAGCTCCGTGAGCTGGGCTGCGCTGTCTTCCTTCCAGCGCTTCTTCACGGTCTTCTCATCGTAAGCCGTGGGGGCAGTGAAGAAGTAAGCGATCTGCTCCTCAAGCTCGAGGAGCGTCTGAGCACGCTCCTTAGTCAAGCCGATGGCGCAAGCTACATAGTCTGCATCGAAGGTGATGCCTGCAGCCTCGAGGCTGGGGCGCAGGAGGGCAGCCAGACGCTCATTGCTGGAGGTCTGGATATAATGATGGTTGAACCACTTGCCCTTCTCGTAGTCGAACTTAGCGCCAGCCTTGCTGCACTTCTCGATACGGAAGTAGCGGATCAGCTCTTCCATGCTCATGACTTCCTCATGATCATTACCGGGATTCCAGCCGAGGAGTGCGACGAAGTTCACGACAGCCTCGGGGAGGTAACCGCTCTCGCGGTAGCCCGAGGACACCTCGCCCGTCTTGGGATCAACCCAGCGCAGGGGGAAGACAGGGAAGCCAAGGCGGTCGCCGTCACGCTTGCTGAGCTTACCGTTGCCCTCGGGCTTGAGGAGGAGTGCCAGGTGCGCAAAGCGGGGCATCGTATCGCGCCAGCCGAAGGCTTCGTAGAGAAGCACGTGCAGCGGTGCGCTGGGCAGCCACTCTTCACCACGGATGACGTGGGTGATACGCATCAGATGGTCGTCGACGATGTTCGCCAGATGGTAGGTAGGCAGGTCGTCAGCACTCTTGTAGAGGACCTTGTCATCGAGGACAGAGCTATTGAAGGTCACGCGCCCACGGATCATATCGTCGACCTCGACCTCTACATCGGGCGTGACGAGGAAGCGGACGACATACTGCGCACCGCCTGCGATGAGAGCATCGACCTCCTCACGTGGCAGGACGAGCGAATTGCGCATCGAGCTGCGGGTCGTAGCGTCATACTGGAAGTTCGCTATCGTCTTACGCTTCTCCTCCAGTTCCTCGGGCGTGTCGAAGGCAATATAAGCCTTACCCGCACCGAGGAGCTGCTGGACGTACTTGCGGTAGATATCGCGGCGCTCACTCTGACGATAGGGGCCGCAGTCCCCACCATAGCTCACGCCTTCATCGAAGCGGATACCGAGCCACTCGAGGGCCTCGATGATATAAGCCTCCGCCCCTGGGACGAAGCGCTGGCTATCTGTATCCTCGATACGCAGAAGGAGCTCACCGCCGTGAGCCTTCGCGAAGAGATAGTTATAGAGAGCTGTGCGGACACCGCCGATATGCAGCGCTCCCGTAGGGCTGGGAGCAAAGCGAACGCGTACTGATTCGTGTGACATAGTGCTATGGTGATATGCTTGTTGTGTGGATGCTGATGTGACTACCGCCCATCGTCAGATGGGAGCTGGAGCGTCCAGCCCGTGTGGCTGTCGAGTTCCTGCTGTAGAGGGTGAGGCTCTCAGCCTCGAGAGGTGCCCCTTCACTCAAGGGGCAGGTGGGGGAAATGAGATGTATGGTACCCGAAAGGAATATCGTGCGCTCTCCTTCACCTACGAAGGGAGCTAAGATGAAGCTCCCTGGCGTGCGCTCCTCGATGAGGACCGAGTGAGCGACCCAGCGCCCGAGGCGCAGGTGGTGACTGGCATAGCGAGGCTGGGGAGATCGGGACATGGGGAGTGGTTAGAGCGCCGTAATGCCGTCGTCATCGGAGAGCTCCGTAGCGGGCTCTTCAGCCTGAGGCTCGTCGGATGGAGTGGGTGTAGGCTCGGGGGTAGCACCCGTATAGCGGACAAGGCTGAAGCTATCGACGACGAAGAGCGGGCTCTTGCTCTTGGGCAGGCGACCACGCAGCAGCCCATAAGCCGCACGCATCGTCTTACCGCTGGGTATGGTGATGGCGAGTTGGTTGAGGCCAGGATGTAGGGAGGGAAGGGTCTCGGCTTGCTGCGTAGAGTCTGCATACTGCAGACGGAGCTGGAGCTGAAGTGCGGAGGGTGATGCCCCGCTTACACGGACGATGAAGCGGAGCTCCGTACCGCCCGTATAGCTGACGCTGGGCTCGAGAGCGAAGGAGCGCTCGACATAGCTCCCTGCGAGGTAGCGGCTGGCACTATCACGCAGGAGGTTCACCGAGTCAATATCGTGCGCCGCCCACAGGCTGCGACGTCGCTCGATGCGGTCAAGGCTATCGACACGTACCTGCAGCGTCACTTGGCGGGACTCCAGCACCAGAGCAGCGTGCTCATAGAGCTTCTGATACTCGACGATCTGATGGCGTCCGTACCAGACGAGCGAGCTATCCCAGTCGGCCAGCGTATAGCCATAGCGGCTGAGGATGGCTTGGAAGCCCACGATACGCAGGCTGTCCTCGAGTCCTCGCTGGTTGAAGGAAGCCTCTGCCGTGAGCATCTCAGGCAGGAGTTCCTTGACCGTCTTGAGGTCGATCTGCTTCCACTTCCCCTTAGAGCCACCGCAGGCACTCCCCCCGACAAGGAGAAGCGCCAGCAAGAGAGCCTTCAGTAGGCTGAGGTGGGGCAGGGTGAAGCGGTGCGACATAGTGCAAGACGACTAAGCTATTCCTCCGTATCCGTCTCCGTAGACGTATCCTTATCCTTTGAAGGGAAGAGGGTATCCAGCGCTGTGGAGAACGTGCGGCGATAGCAGAGGAGCAGGAGCGCCACACCTACAGAGATGCAGGCATCAGCGAAGTTGAATATCGGGCTGAAGAAGACGAACGGCTCACCGGCATGGATAGGACTCCACGAGGGGTAAGTCGTCTGGATGATGGGGAAGTAAAGCATATCGACCACCTTGCCATGCAGGAAGGTGCCGTAGCCTTCGCCCCAGGGGACGAGCTGTGCTACTGCCCCGCGGCTCGTAGAGAAGATCTCCCCGTAGAAGAGGCAGTCGATGACGTTCCCAAGTCCACCAGCGATGACGAGACCAAGCGTCAGGCAAAAGCCGAGTGAGAAGCGACGTAGCCGTAGCAGACGCACCAGATAGTATACCCCTGCACCCATCGCGAGTATGCGGAAGAGCGTCAGAAGGAGCTTACTACCGAGCGTGATCCCGTAGGCCATCCCTTCGTTCTCGACGAAGTAGATCTTGAACCACGAGGCGATCTCGTGCATCTCCCCCTCGACCATTGAGGTCTTGACCCAGATCTTCGAGGCCTGGTCAATGACGAGTAGGAGGACGATAAACGCCGTCGTCCAGAGGGTCGTCTTGGAGCTTCTTGTCATCAGTCGCGTGGGGGCTTACTTCTTCTCTTGGAGCTTCGCCTCGATAGAGAGCGTAGCATGAGGCACAGCGCGCAGACGCTCCTTGGGGATGAGCTTACCGGTCTGGCGGCAGATGCCGTAGGTCTTGTTCTCGATGCGGCGCAGGGCTGCTTGGAGATTGTGGATGAACTTCAGCAGACGCTCAGCCATACGACCTGCTTCACCCTTGGAGAGGGAAGCAGCGCCCTCATGGACTGCCTTGAAGGTGGGCTGTGTGTCGGCTACATCATTGCTCTGATAGTCGACGGCACTCTCACGCAGGAGATCGTAATCGCGGATAGCTTGCTCGAGCTTCTGCATGATAAGCTCACGGAACTCTTGGAGCTCCTCGTCTGTGTAGGAAGTCTTTTGGTCACTCATTGTATAGTTATCTGAATTGTAGGCAGGGCGAAAGAGTACACCCGCCCTACCCGTGTGTTAGTTTGCCTTTTCTATATAGATGGGGATCATACGTTCGTCCAGATCAAGCTCCAGCGTGGGTGTGAAGCCCGTCTGCTCCTCGATGGAGACTGCCTGCACCTCCTTAGCGATATAAGCCGAGTAGACGCTGAGCACACGGTGGAGCTCTTCGTCCTCGGGCAGGAGGATGCGTACCTTGTCACTGACCTCGAAGCCGCTCTGCTTACGCAGGTTCTGAATGCGGTTGATCAGCTCACGAGCCGTACCCTCGAGGCGCAGCTCATCGGTCACGGTGATATCCAGAGCGATGGTCAGCGTGCCTTCGTTAGCCACGAGCCAGCCAGGGATATCCTCTGAATAGATGTCGACGTCGTCGCGGAGGATCGTCACAGGAGTACCCTCGACCGTGAAGTCGATCTGCCCCGTGCGCTCGATCGTAGCGATCTCGTCCTGCGTGAACTCAGCCACCACAGCAGCGATAGCCTTCATGATCTTGCCATAGCGTGGGCCGAGCTTCTTGAAGTCGGGCTTGATACGCTTGACGAGCACTCCTTCGCCGTCGGTGACGAACTGCAGCTCCTTGAGGTTCACCTCACTGAGGATGAGGGGCACGACGGGCAGGATAGCCTGATGGTCGGCCTCGTTGACGATGGGGATCATCAGACGCTGCAGGGGCTGACGCACCTTGATATTGACCTTACGACGCAGGGCCAGCACCATCGAGCAGATGCTCTGCGCCAGGTGCATGCTGCGCTCCAGGCTCTCGTTGATCTCCTCACGGCAAGCCGTGGGGAAGTCAGCCAGATGCACTGAGTGCTCGGTGGCACTGGTGCCCTTGCTGGTGAGGTCACGGTAGAGCTGATCAGCGTAGAAGGGAGCGATGGGTGCCATGAGGCGAGCCACCGTGACCAGACAGCGGTAGAGCGTCTGGTAGGCGGAGAGCTTGTCCGTGGTCATCTCACCAGCCCAGAAGCGGCGGCGAGAGAGGCGCACGTACCAGTTGCTCAGCTGCTCGGAGACGAAGTCGCCGATAGCACGAGCGGCACGCGTAGGCTCGTAGTCCTCCAGATCGCTATCGACCTCGAGGATGAGGCTATTGAGTGTAGAGAGGATCCAGCGGTCGATCTCGGGGCGCTCAACGTAAGGGAGCTCCTCACGAGAGGTAGGATCGAAGCCATCGAGGTTAGCATACAGCGCGAAGAACTGATACGTATTGTACAGCGTCGCGAAGAATTTACGGCGTACCTCATCGATACCCTCGACGTCGAACTTCAGGTTGTCCCAAGGCGACGAGTTGCTGATCATGTACCAGCGCAGGGGGTCAGAGCCATACTTCTCGATCGTCTCGAAGGGATCGACAGCATTTCCCAGACGCTTACTCATCTTGTTGCCATTCTTATCGAGCACGAGCCCGTTAGAGATGACGGCCTTGTAGCTATTCGTACCACGTACCATCGTAGCGATAGCGTGGAGCGTGAAGAACCACCCACGCGTCTGGTCCACCCCTTCGGCGATGAAGTCCGCGGGGAAGGCACGACCACTGTCGAGCAGTTCCTTATTCTCAAAGGGATAGTGGAGCTGTGCGAAGGGCATAGCACCCGAGTCAAACCACACGTCGATGAGGTCCGTCTCACGGCGCATGGGCTTGCCCGAGGGTGAGACTAAGATGATATCATCGACATAGGGACGGTGCAGGTCGATCTTATCGTAGTTCTCCTGCGTATATACGCCAGGGGTGAAGTCCTTCCAGGGGTTAGCCGTCATGAAGCCAGCTTCTACCGAGCGCTCGATGGCGTGGTAGAGCTCTTCGACGGATGAGATACAGATCTCTTCACGACCATCCTCGGTGCGCCAGATAGGCAGGGGCGTACCCCAGTAGCGGCTACGCGAGAGGTTCCAGTCCTGGAGGTTCTCCAGCCACTTACCGAAGCGACCCGTACCGGTGCTCTCGGGCTTCCAGTTGATGGTATCATTGAGGCGCATCATCTCCTCACGGCAAGCCGTGGTGCGGATGAACCAGCTATCCAGCGGGTAGTAGAGCACGGGCTTATCCGTACGCCAGCAGTGGGGATAGGAGTGCACGTGCTTCTCGATCTTGAAGGCACGACCCTCGCCCTTCAGCAGAAGGGCAATAGTCACATCCAGCGTCTCATCCTGATCGGTGAGCGTGTCGTCGTAGGCGTTCTTGACGTAGCGTCCTGCGAACTCCTTATATATATCTACGTTGACAAAGTCCTTGACGAAGGCGGGATCCATATCCTCCAGACGGAAGAGACGGCCCTGCATATCGACCATGGGGCGCACATTGCCATCACGATCGAGGACGGTCAGCCCTGCGATGTCGCTGGCCTTAGCCACCTTGTTGTCGTCCGCACCGAAGGTAGGTGCGATATGTACGATCCCCGTACCATCGCTCGTGGTGACGAAGTCGCCAGCGATGACGCGGAAGGCATCCCCATCGGGACGCATCCAGGGGAGGAGCTGCTCATAGCGCGTGCCGACGAGCTCCTTACCCTTCCACTCGCCGACGATGACGTAGGGGAGCTTCTTGTCGCCAGGCTGATAGGCTGCGAGTGCCTCTTCTCCTTCGTGCTCCTTACTGAAGAGCGTGTGCAGGAGTGCACGAGCTACCACGGCCGTGATAGGCGCACCCGAATAGGGGTTGAAGGAGCGGACGGCTACGTAGTCGATCTCAGGACCGACGCAGAGAGCCGTATTCGAGGGCAGCGTCCAGGGGGTCGTCGTCCAAGCGAGGAAGACGGCTTCACCGTGGCCCGTCAGCTCGGCACGTGGGTCGATGATGCGGAACTGTGCGACGCACGTCGTGTCCTTCACATCACGATAGCACCCAGGCTGATTCAGCTCGTGCGTGCTCAGCCCCGTACCTGCAGCAGGCGAATAGGGCTGGATCGTGTAGCCCTTATAGAGGAGGCCCTTCTTATAGATCTCACTGAGGAGATACCAGAGGGTCTCGATATAGCGGTTGTCGTAGGTGATATAGGGGTGATCCATGTCCACCCAGTAGCCCATGAGGCGGGTGAGCTGCTCCCACTCCTGCGTGTACTTCATCACCTCACGGCGACAAGCTGCATTGTATTCGTCGACGCTGATCTTCTTGCCGATATCTTCCTTCGTGATGCCGAGGGCCTTCTCGACCCCGAGCTCTACGGGCAGACCATGGGTATCCCAGCCGGCCTTGCGGTCGACGCGGGAATCCCTTCATCGTCTTGTAGCGGCAGAAGATATCCTTGATCGAGCGCGCCATGACGTGGTGAATACCAGGCATCCCGTTAGCTGAGGGAGGCCCTTCGTAGAAGACGAACGAGGGCGCGCCTTCGCGCAGGGCAAGCGTGCGGGCAAAGAGGTCTTCCTCCTGCCACTGATCCAGCACCTTCTTATTGACCCCCGAGAGCTGGAGGTTATCGTATTCAGGGAACTTATGGCTCATACAGCGTCTATATTATATCGTCGTCGGGAGGAGCGACGGGCCGAGCGCGGCTACACCCCATCCCAAGGTAGTTCAAAAATTGATACAAAGATACAGCTTTCCATCGACGCAGATTCTATGCGTGCGATCCGACTTCCCCGCACCTTCCACCCCTTGATAGAAGTAACGTAAAAGAGAGCGCCCCCACGGAGCATGTATCTAAGGTACACACTCCGTGGGGGCGCTGATTTATGATATGTAGTTATCGGAAGGCCTAAAGCTTTTTCCGAAGGGTCAGCGTGGCTTCTGCAGCAGGGTTTCCTGCATTTGCTTGGAAGACCAATAGAGAAGGCTCCTTGCGGATCAGATACCATGTGTTTTTATCTATCGGGGGATTAAGTTCATAATCAACCTGAGTCTTTAGTGTGAAGATGCGATCTGTTACCGTATAGTAATAGCGAGCCTGCTCGTAATAGGAGGCCGTAGGATCTTTCGAAGCGTAAGCACTAACCTCCACTTCTGAGTCCGAGAGGAAGTTCAGGTAAACAGAATAGGAGTCACGCTTGGCGTTCTTATATTCCAAAGTCCCATTCCAGACCGTCTGACGAAGCTCACCCTCAGAGAGCTGGGGAGGGAGTGGCGTGTCCTTCTTACAACTGCTGGCGAGGAAGAGTAGGCCCAATAGGAGCCCACAGAAGCTGAGTATTCTTCGGTTCATAGTTCCATTAAGTTATATAGTTATATGTATTTGATTCGTAGATCGGATGAAGGCTCGTATCACATAGAGAGAATAGGGCCACAGAGATACCGATAAGAGTAGAGGCCGATTGCGCGCCCTTCTCATGTGAAGATAACCTTCGGAGCAAAGGTAGCAATTAAATCAATCGAACAAGAGGGCTCTTAGAAAGGACGCAGGACAAGCGGAGCAACAAACTTGAGGGGGGGCGCTACGTACCCATAGTGGTCGGTGGTATCAAGCAATAGTGAATAGGTATATAGAGCTATATAGGATGGCGAAGAAAGCTATATAGCTTTGTGAAGTGACCTCTATTAGTTTGTCGCTCTGCATAGGGATAAAAGTTGTGGACGAGTGGCAGATAAGTTTGGACTACGTACGTGGCTCTAATAGCTTCGTACGTGGATATTTGGATTTGCGTGCCTGGTCTTTAAGACTACGTGCATAGACAGAGGAAAACCACTATTGCTTCACACCACCCTCCCGCAGAGCAGTCCGTACCACCCTTACATACAAGCCCCTCTTCCCCCTACCCCAAAGACAAAGAGAAGCCCCCGCCCACAGACGTCACTTCGTCTGTGAGCGGGGGCTATCCCCGTAGGGTATTTGCTTTGAGGCTATGCTTACAGCTTGTAGCTCAGCGTCACCAGCGCATTGGTAGGCTCGTTGGGGAAGAGCTGCGTACCGTTCAGCACCGAGGTGTAGTTCTTTGCATTGAGGACATTGCGCACCTGTACAGCGATGCCGAAGCCTGCGGGCAGGCGATAGGAAGCACCGAGGTCAAGCTGCGTGTCAGCAGGGAAGGTCAGCGACTGCGCTACGTTGTAGTACATCGCATCGCGGTAGCTCAGGCTATAGTTCAGTGAGAGGTTGCGGAGTGCACCACGCTGGAAGGCATAGTTACCATAGGTGAAGAACTGCTTGCGGGGTACCCAGCTCATAGGCGTACCATCATGCAGGTTCAATAGCTTAGTCACCGCTGTTTCCTTGGCATCGGCTACGTGGATATCCGTATAGCTATAGCCAGCGACCAGCTCAAGACCAGCCACGGGGCGATAGGTCAGATCCGTTTCGAAGCCATTACCCTCGGTAGCACCCACCTGAGCCACGATGCTATAGCGCTTGGGCTTGCCGTTCTCCTGCTCTGTCACCGAGGTACGCTCAAGCTCGTTATTGCGACGGATATGATAAGCGGAGAGATTGAGCTGGAGCACATCAGAGAGCGTGTAGCGAGTGCCGACCTCGAACTGGTAGCCCGACTGAGGATCGAAGTAAGCACCACCACGGCGACCCGTGATCAGCTTACCATCCTTATCGTAGAAGCGCTGACGATTCGTATCGAGCGTAGTCGTCTTGTCGGGGATATAGAAGCTACCCAGCGACGTGTAGAAGGAGAGCGCCTCCGTGGGCTGGTAGACGAGACCGAGGCGATAGCTGATAGCGTCGTCCGAACTCTTGTTATACTTATCACGAGCGATATCATCATAGCTATGCTTACCATCCTTGATCGCAAGACCTGAGGTATGACGGTAGCTGTAGTGATCATAGCGGATCGCAGCCATGGCCTTGATCTTCTCCGAGAACTCAAAGACATTAGAGAGCGCGAAGCCATGGACCCACGTGTGCTGAGGCGAGGCCTTAGAGAGTGTCGTCTTGATGTGCCCATTGAAGCTGGGGTTGTAGGTCGTGTTCTCCGAGAAGGTGAGCGTTTCCCCATCGCTATCGAAGGTACGGCCACCCCCCTGGACGTCCGTCCCATTATACCCCGTATAAGTGGTACGCTGCATGTAGGTCGTGCTATAGGCAAAGCGCAGGTTGTTCTTCACCGAGCCGAGGGAGAAGCTACCCGTCAGATCGACGGTATTCTGCAGCGTCTTAGCGATGTGCTCGAAGCGCAGGGGGAAGGTGAACTGGACGTGATCCAGATCGTAGTACGTCTTATTCCCTGCTTCATCCTTCGTATAGTAGCCGTACTTAGCACCAGCCGTAGAGCTCGTAGGATAGCTCAGCTCCTCCGTGCTGAAGTAGTCGATATCATCGTAGGCATAGGACACGTAGTCGGAGAGCTTCCAGCCCGAGGGCAGTGAGAGCGCGTACTTGAGGCTACCATTGTAGGCGCGGTTGTACATGAAGTCCGAAGCATCGTTGTAGCGCCAGCCACGGTTGAGCCCTGGGAGCAATTCACCCTTCTTGAGGTAGAGCTTATCATCGCTCACGCGATACATATCGGCCTCCATCACGGGGGGGCAGACCCGTATCGGTGCCGTAGAAGTCATTACGACCTTCGAGGCGCAGGATGAGGTTGTGAATCCCCTTCGTATAGCTGAGAGACGCGAAGAGCGAGCGGTTCTTGTCATTCGTAGAGCGCCACTGCTTGCCTCCAGAGAGGAAGCCACCAGCGTAGAAGTGCAGATCATCAGTGATCTTCCCCCCGACATTCGCACCCAGGTCGAAGTAGCCCAGTGAGCCTCCACGGACGTGAGCACCGAGGATAAACTTCTCCGTAGGGACGCGACGCGTGACGTTCACGACGCCACCCGTAGCAGCATAGCCATAGAGCACCGAAGCAGGGCCCTTGAGCACCTCGATCTGATCGACATTGTAGAGGTCACCTAAGGGATAGGAGTTCAGCGCAGAGCGTTCGTCACGAACTCCGTCAACCATATAGACCGTGTTGTAGAAGCCACGGACAGAGATCTCACGGAACGCACCGTAAGTAGACTTCATCTGCACGGCAGGCACGAAGCGCAGAGCGTCCTTGACCTGCGTGATAGCGCGGAGGGAGAGGGTGGAGTCCGCGAGCGAACTAATCGTAAGAGGGAGCTTCTTGGCAGGGACACCCAGCGGGTTGATCCCTTGCTCCTGTCGTAGGCGTGCTGTCACTTCGACACCTTGAAGATGGCGAACGGAGTCGGCAGGCGTGCCCTGTCCTGCCCACGCAGGTGCAGCAAGGCACAGCGCGCTCAGGAGCGAGACGGTAAGAGTCTTCATAAATGAATCGTCAAAATCTAATTTAGGGGTTGATGTAAAATAGTTATCGGTCTTGGTCTGCTCGGGTGAAGGCGAGCCGTAGGCTTAGCACCTCTCGAGCATTTCCGCTGCAAAGGTAGCCATTTTATCCCAACACCCCGAAAGATATCCACCAGATAAAGCCTCAAAAGACACTGCACTCTGGCCTCTACAAGCACACTCCACGCTCCTCAAAAGCACTACCTTTGCGCTCGGCAAGGTTCATTCCAACGCCCTTTACCCTTTCAATGAAGCAAGAGCAAATCATACTTCTCCGTGGCGTCATGCCCAGCGGAAAGAATAGCATCCCCAAGATGGCTGTCCTACGCCAGCACCTCGAAGAGGCGGGCTTCGAACGTGTACGCACCTACATCCAGAGTGGAAATATCCTTCTACTTAGCGACCTTCCCAAAGAACTACTTAGCCAGCGCATCCATGACCTCATCAAGGAGCGCATCGGTGCAGACCTCGCGGCACTCGTCTTCCTACCCGAAGAGCTGCAGGCGTGGGTAGACAGCCTACCCTTCGCAGATGACTTGGATCCCAGTCGCATCTTCTTCACCATAACCATGGAGCGCCCCACAGCCGACCGCCTACAAGCGCTCGCCGAGAAGACTTGGGATGATGAAGAGGCAGCCCTGCATCTCACCGAGCGCTGTGCCTACATATACGCCCCCAAGAGCTATAAGAATACCCGTCTCACCAACAATGCTCTGGAGCGCTACCTCGGTGTGACCTGCACCACACGCAACCTCAATACCATCCGTCGCCTCCTCTCCCTCTCCCGAGGCGAATAGCGAGCAAGCTGCCCCCTCGGCATCTCTCCCGTCCTCCTTAAATAAAAGCACACGCAGCACGCGCCCTATGGGACTTCCATCGGGCGCGTGCTACATTATATATAATGGTCGGACTATCACATCCTACCGAGAGGATGGCTCTTCCCTCCCGACGACAGCCTCACTTGATAGCGTAGATGAGAGCGCAAGACCAGAGCCCATACCACCACCCCAAACGAAGCAGTACTGGTCGCCGAAGCAACCACTACTGGTCACGACACGAAGCAGTAGTGGTAACATAGAGTAACCACTACTGGTCGGCACGCTGACCACTACTGGTTCGTTTCTGAGAATTATAGTGGTATGCCCTCAGCAAAGGGAAAGGGAAAGGAAAAGGAAAAGGAAAAGGGGGGACAGATAAAGGTAAGCAGCTAAGGCGAAGCATCAAGGGCAGGTGCCTTCATCCGACAGGCGTATAAACGACAATAGGGTGACGAAGCCGCATCGGCTCCATCACCCTACCGCATAGATCTTCCTGTAGTATGCGACTGCATAGCACGATGCCTCATCCCTCGCTGCATCGCACCTTGCTACAGCAGAGCAAGCGGAATGGCAGTAAATGGAATGGTAGCAAGCAGCAAGCTCACGGCATCATCATCACCTTGTATAAAACGAAGTGGGTGTGATCACTTGCGTAATCATACCCACTCTCTTAAACGACGATAGGGTGACGAAGCTTTCTCTCCATCACCCTATCTCTTAAATGGCGGCTACCTACTCTCCCACAAAACGCAGTACCATCGGCACGATTGGGCTTAACTTCTCTGTTCGGAATGGGAAGAGGTGGAACCCCAACGTTATAACCACCTAAATATCTCTGTATTTAGACAATCATTGACTTGATAAAAACGCACAATACTCACCACCGTATCGCTAAGTCGGTATACAACCTCAGGCAAAAACTTTCGGGCAATTAGTACTACTCGGCTATGACGTCACCGCCTTTACACCTGTAGCCTATCAAGGTCATCGTCTATAACCACCCTTATAATGAGATCTAATCTTGAGGCAAGCTTCGTACTTAGATGCTTTCAGCACTTATCTCAACCGAACGTAGCTACTCGGCAATACGCCTGGCGGCATAACCGATAAACCAGCGGTTCGTCCAACACGGTCCTCTCGTACTAGTGTCAGGCCCCCCCTCAAATCTCAAACGCCCACAACAGATAGAGACCGAACTGTCTCACGACGTTCTGAACCCAGCTCGCGTGCCACTTTAATGGGCGAACAGCCCAACCCTTGGGACCTTCTCCAGCCCCAGGATGTGACGAGCCGACATCGAGGTGCCAAACCGCTCCGTCGATATGAGCTCTTGGGAGCGATCAGCCTGTTATCCCCGGAGTACCTTTTATCCTTTGAGCGATGGCCCTTCCATACGGAACCACCGGATCACTATGCTCTAGTTTCCTACCTGTGCGACTTGTTAGTCTCCCAGTCAAGCACCCTTGTGCCATTACACTCTACGACCGGTTACCAATCGGTCTGAGGGTACCTTTAGAAGCCTCCGTTACACTTTTGGAGGCGACCACCCCAGTCAAACTACCCACCATGCAATGTCCTCGCATCCGCGAGTTAGAACCCAAATAACAAAAGGGCCGTATTTCAACGGCGACTCCACGAATACTGGCGTACCCGCTTCATAGTCTCCGGCCTATCCTACACATTTGTTACCCAAATCCAATGCAAAGCTATAGTAAAGGTTCACGGGGTCTTTTCGTCCCGTTGCGGGTAATCGGCATCTTCACCGATACTACAATTTCACCGAGCTCGCGGTTGAGACAGTACCCAGATCGTTACACCATTCGTGCAGGTCGGAACTTACCCGACAAGGAATTTCGCTACCTTAGGACCGTTATAGTTACGGCCGCCGTTTACTGGGGCTTCAATTCAATGCTTCTCTTGCGATGACATCTCCTCTTAACCTTCCAGCACCGGGCAGGTGTCAGGCTATATACAGTATCTTTCGATTTAGCATAGCCATGTGTTTTTGTTAAACAGTCGCCTGGGCCTATTCTCTGCGGCTCACAGCCTTCACTGTGAGCGTCCTTTATTCCGAAGTTACAGGACTATTTTGCCTAGTTCCTTAACCGCGAATCACTCGAGCGCCTTAGTATACTCAACCCAACCACCTGTGTCGGTTTATGGTACGGGTAATCATGCAATATGCTTAGCGGATTTTCTTGGGAGCGCCGTTACAGTTGTCCATATCTCCTTGTGCAAGCACTCAGAGTACTGTCAGGTTCGGATCTCCGAGCGGATTTGCCTACTCAGATCAACTCCTACACCCTTCAACCACCTATTCCGTCAGGTGGCAGGACCGTCACATCTCCGTCTCCACATCGCTCACATAATTAGTACCGGAATATTAACCGGTTCTTCCATCGGGTGCGCCGTTCGGCTTCCCCTTAGGCCCCGACTAACCCTGATCCGATTAGCGTTGATCAGGAAACCTTAGTCTTTCGGCGAGGAGGTTTCTCACCTCCTTTATCGTTACTTATACCTACATTTGCTTTTCTAGAAGCTCCAGCAAGAGTTGTCCTCTCACCTTCAGCGCCGCTAGAATGCTCCCCTACCGATGTTTACACATCCCACAGCTTCGGTAAATAGCTTATGCCCGATTATTATCCACGCCAAAGCACTCGACTAGTGAGCTGTTACGCACTCTTTAAATGAATGGCTGCTTCCAAGCCAACATCCTAGCTGTCTTCGCACTCTGACTTCGTTTGGTCAACTTAGCTATTATTTCGGGACCTTAGCCGATGGTCTGGATTCTTCTCCTCTCGGACATGGACCTTAGCACCCATGCCCTCACTCCGTGGATCTTACTTAACGTGCATTCGGAGTTTGTCTGGACTTGATAGCCGGTGAAAGCCTCGCATCCAATCAGTCGCTCTACCTCACGTAAGAAACTCCACAGGCTGCACCTAAATGCATTTCGGGGAGTACGAGCTATCTCCAAGTTTGATTAGCCTTTCACCCCTACCCTCAGTTCATCCGAAAGCTTTTCAACGCTTACCGGTGCGGTCCTCCAGTTGGTTTTACCCAACCTTCAACCTGACCAAGGGTAGATCACTTGGTTTCGCGTCTACTCCCTCTGACTAAACCGCCCTATTCAGACTCGCTTTCGCTTCGGCTCACGTGACTCTTCATCACTTAACCTTGCCAGAGAAAGTAACTCGTAGGTTCATTATGCAAAAGGCACGCAGTCACAGCACAGGGCTGCTCCTACCGCTTGTAGGCAGACGGGTTCAGGATCTATTGCACTCCTCTGTTCGAGGTTCTTTTCACCTTTCCCTCACGGTACTGGTTCACTATCGGTCTCTCGGGAGTATTTAGCCTTACGGGATGGGCCCCGCAGATTCACACAGGATTTCACGTGTCCCGCGCTACTCAGGATACCTCTAAGTCCAACGAAGATTTTCGGATACACAGCTCTCATGTTCTATGGCCGGCCTTTCCAGACCGTTCTCCTAATCTTGTCTTCCTATATCGAGGTCCTACAACCCCAGTTTTGCCGAAACAAATCTGGTTTGGGCTAGTCCCCGTTCGCTCGCCACTACTAAGGGAATCACTTTTGTTTTCTTCTCCTATGGGTACTTAGATGTTTCAGTTCCCCACGTTCGCTCACTGCTCTGCAGTGTGACATGTCTTCAACATGCCGGGTTGCCCCATTCGGAAATCTACGGATCAATTTGTATGTGCCAATCCCCGTAGCTTATCGCAGCTTATCACGTCCTTCGTCGCCTCCGAGAGCCAAGGCATCCACCGTCTGCCCTTATCTGTTTTTTGCGCCTAACGTACTTCTAACATTGCTATCAGAAAGCACGCAGGTTGTATACTAACTTATTATATATGCTCTACGTTGTTTTCTCGTTTGTTTTTATCAAGTATGTCAATGATCGCTAAGAGGGCCGCTGGTGTGAACCTTGTGACTCCTCTTTTGAGTCAATCATAAGTAAGTCACCTTACTTATATCGTCTTCGCTAACGTCTGCCTTCCCTTTCCTCAGCTACCCTCGCTCGGGTCAGCTCTTCTTCGAGGCGGTTCGTTTCTCGTTTGCGGTTGCAAAGATAGAGCAAAAACTAAATACAAACCAAATCTTCACGCAAAATATTTCTCAATACCGCCCGTTGAGTTGCATTCATTTTCCCATAAGCAAGCAACTTACAAGGGGTGAAAAAATTTTCATTCTCTGGGGAGAGAGGGGCGCTTTCGTGGGGAAAGAACGAGGCTTCTGATAGAGGAAGAGACATGCTTGGCGGGAATAAAAGGCGTACAAAAAGGGAAAAGCCACTGCATACTCCCCTGTTCCTTTTGAATAGATGCAGACATGAGTGATATCATCCTATATTGGTCAGCGGGTGAACCTATATAGGTCGGCGCTGCGACCTATATAGATTGCTTTTGTGACCTATATAGCTTCACCCGCCGACCTATATAGCTTCACATCACCCCACTAAAGGTAGCCTTCCCACTACCCCTTCCAAAGAGAAAAAAGCAACCAGTACTGGTC
>BNJV01000840.1_pt1:2500-120948 | contig 120948 bp, 197 predicted proteins | sample 8540591 | NCBI WGS metagenome assembly BNJV01 (sample SAMD00202457, study PRJDB9452) | human saliva metagenome | host: Homo sapiens
AGAACGTGTATGACAATCTGTAGCAGAACCCTGTTGGAAAGCAGGACCAAAGATGGTGACAGTCCAGTATGCAAAACGGAAAGTTGGCACAAGAGAGCACCTGAGTACGGCGGGACACGAGGAATCCCGTCGGAATCCGCCAGGACCATCTGGCAAGGCTAAATACTACCTAGTGACCGATAGTGAACCAGTACCGTGAGGGAAAGGTGAAAAGAACCCCGGGAGGGGAGTGAAAGAGTACCTGAAACCGTGTGCTTACAAGTAGTCAGGAGCCCGTTAATGGGTGATGGCGTGCCTTTTGTAGAATGAACCGGCGAGTTACGTTAACATGCGAGGTTAAGATGAAGAGTCGGAGCCGTAGCGAAAGCGAGTCTGAATAGGGCGAGTGGAGTATGTTGACGTAGACCCGAAACCAAGTGATCTACCCATGTCCAGGTTGAAGGTGCGGTAAAACGCACTGGAGGACCGAACCAGGGCACGTTGAAAAGTGCTTGGATGAGGTGTGGGTAGCGGAGAAATTCCAATCGAACTTGGAGATAGCTGGTTCTTCCGAAATAGCTTTAGGGCTAGCCTCGGAATGAAGAATCGTGGAGGTAGAGCACTGTTTGGACTAGGGGCCCATCTCGGGTTACCGAATTCAGATAAACTCCGAATGCCATGTATTTATGTCCGGGAGTCAGACTGCGAGTGATAAGATCCGTAGTCGAAAGGGAAACAGCCCAGACCACCAGCTAAGGTCCCAAAATATCTGTTAAGTGGAAAAGGATGTGGGGTTGCACAGACAACTAGGATGTTGGCTTAGAAGCAGCCATCATTCAAAGAGTGCGTAATAGCTCACTAGTCGAGTGACCCTGCGCCGAAAATGTAACGGGGCTAAACAGATTACCGAAGCTGTGGATTCAGTTTATAACTGAGTGGTAGGAGAGCGTTCTAAGGGCGAAGAAGCATGACCGTAAGGACATGTGGAGCGCTTAGAAGTGAGAATGCCGGTATGAGTAGCGAAAAGACGGGTGAGAATCCCGTCCACCGAATAACTAAGGTTTCCTGGGGAAGGCTCGTCCTCCCAGGGTTAGTCGGGACCTAAGGCGAGGCCGATAGGCGTAGTCGATGGATAACAGGTTGATATTCCTGTACTTCTGTTAATTGTTTGAGCAATGGAGGGACGCAGGAGGCTAAGTTGAGCGTACGAATGGAAATGTACGTCCAAGCAGCGAGTCCGCTGATGAGTGAAAATGCTTGTCACGCACGGGGTGAGCTGTGATGGGGAGCGAAATCAAGTAGCGAAGCAACTGACGTCACACTGCCGAGAAAAGCTTCTAGTGAGATTGACAGAACCCGTACCGCAAACCGACACAGGTAGTTGAGTGGAGAACACTAAGGTGAGCGAGCGAACTCTCGTTAAGGAACTCGGCAAAATGACCCCGTAACTTCGGGAGAAGGGGTGCTGGTAGAAATACCAGCCGCAGTGAATAGGCCCAGGCGACTGTTTATCAAAAACACAGGTCTCTGCAAAATCGAAAGATGACGTATAGGGGCTGACGCCTGCCCGGTGCTGGAAGGTTAAGAGGAGAGGTTAGTCCTTGAGGCGAAGCTTTGAATTGAAGCCCCAGTAAACGGCGGCCGTAACTATAACGGTCCTAAGGTAGCGAAATTCCTTGTCGGGTAAGTTCCGACCCGCACGAAAGGCGTAACGATCTGGGCACTGTCTCAACGAGAGACTCGGTGAAATTATAGTACCTGTGAAGATGCAGGTTACCCGCGACAGGACGGAAAGACCCCATGGAGCTTTACTGTAGTTTTGATATTGAGTGTTTGTGTGACATGTACAGGATAGGTAGGAGCCGAAGAGATGGGAACGCCAGTTTCCAAGGAGGCAATGGTGGGATACTACCCTTGTTACATGAACCCTCTAACCCGCACCTAGAAGCAAGGTGGGAGACAGTGTCAGACGGGCAGTTTGACTGGGGCGGTCGCCTCCTAAAATGTAACGGAGGCGCCCAAAGGTTCCCTCAGAATGGTTGGAAATCATTCGAAGAGTGTAAAGGCAGAAGGGAGCTTGACTGCGAGACCAACAAGTCGAGCAGGGACGAAAGTCGGGCTTAGTGATCCGGTGGTACCGAATGGAAGGGCCATCGCTCAACGGATAAAAGCTACCCTGGGGATAACAGGCTTATCTCCCCAAGAGTTCACATCGACGGGGAGGTTTGGCACCTCGATGTCGGCTCATCGCATCCTGGGGCTGAAGTCGGTCCCAAGGGTTGGGCTGTTCGCCCATTAAAGCGGTACGCGAGCTGGGTTCAGAACGTCGTGAGACAGTTCGGTCCCTATCCGTCGCGGGCGTTGGAAATTTGAGAGGAGCTGTCCTTAGTACGAGAGGACCGGGATGGACACACCGCTGGTGTACCAGTTGTTCTGCCAAGAGCATCGCTGGGTAGCTATGTGTGGACGGGATAAACGCTGAAAGCATCTAAGCGTGAAGCCCCCCTCGAGATGAGATTTCCCATCATAATAAGTGAGTAAGACCCCTGAGAGACGATCAGGTAGATAGGCTAGGAGTGGAAGTGCCGTGAGGTATGGAGCGGACTAGTACTAATCGGTCGAGGACTTAACCAAGGTTGAAGGTGAATGAGGAAGAGTTTGGATATAGATTCAGTTTTGAGAGGCGAGAGCTTTTTCAAGAGAGAAGTGTGGTGACGATGGCAAGAAGGATACACCTGTTCCCATCTCGAACACAGAAGTTAAGCTTCTTAGCGCCGATAGTAGTTGGGGGTTTCCCCCTGTGAGGGTAGGACGTTGCCACGCTTTTCAATATTCCGCAATAGCTCAGTTGGTAGTAGCGCATGACTGTTAATCATGATGTCGTAGGTTCGAGTCCCACTTGCGGAGTTCTTTTTACCCAAAATTTGGTAGCTTGCTGCTTTAGCTCAGTCGGTAGAGCGTCACCTTGGTCAGGTGGAGGTCGCCGGTTCAATCCCGGCAAGTAGCTTACAAAAAAATATAAAATTAAGTGAGACTGGTGAATACCAGTCTTTTTGTTTTTTTAGGTATTTCCAACATGATTCTACAAGCTTTTTTGAAACTTTGTAGTATGGTATAATCATCGTATGTTTAAAGAGGAGTTGTAGAAATTTATGAAAAACATATTTTATTATTGGAGATGTTCATGGAGAGGACCAAATGCTCGATGAAATGTTAAAAATTGGGATGAAAGTACTCAACAATTGGTTTTTCTTGGAGATTTAATTGATAGAGGACCAAATAATAAAAAAAGTGTTTTAACAGCAATGGAATATGTAAAAGAAAAAATGCATGGTATGTGATGGGAAATCATGAAGTGATGTTTTTAGCGTGGATTGATAATCCAGAAGAACGTTTTGATCATTATATGAGAAATAACGGAAATACTACCATTAACCATTTATTAAATCGTCCTGTAGATACAGAAATTGATTCTTTAAAAGATTATGAATTAGTAAAAAGCAATATCCTGAGTTAATTTCTTTTTAAGAGAACGTCCTTTATATATTGATGAAGGAGATGTTTTATTTGTTCATGCTGGAGTCGATTTAAGATTAGAGCATTGGTTAGATACAGTTCCAAAGGATTTTTATTGGATTCGTGAACCTTTCCATACTGGAAAAAAATACAACAGGAAAAAAACGATTATTTTTGGTCATACTCCATTAAAAAGGGTTAAAACGAAGATGGAGATTATATGAAGTTATGGCAACATGATGGAAAAATCGGAATGGATGGCGGTGCTGTTTTTGGTGGAGCTTTACATGGTGTTGTATGGCATGATGGTAAAATTCAAAAAAATTTATAGTTTAGAACATAAAGATTTCCATTAATGGAGGTAAAAAAATGAAGAAAAAGCAGTATTATTATGGTTTGTTTATTTTTCTAATTTAATGATTGTTCCTCGATTTTTTTCTTACACAAGTTGAAGATGGCACATTACATGTGGATAGAAAAGTATATTTTTAGTCCAATTGATTACAGCAATGTATGCAGTTTGGTCTTATCGAGAAGTAATTCAAAGAGGATTTGAAAATTTAGTAAAGCGTAGATTTGTTCGTGATATTGCGATTGGATATGTAGTTCGAGTTGTACTGACTATGTTTTTAGCTCTTGTTGTTCCATTACAGCAAACAGATAATCAAGCGAATATTGAATCATTATTAAATTCTACATCTATTGTATTAATGCTGATTTTAACTTGTGTGGTTGCACCGATTGTGGAAGAGTTAGTATTTAGGGAAGCGATTATTGGAGCTTTTAAAGATAAAAATGAATTCTTGGATTTTTAACGGGAATTTCTATTTTTCTTTTTGTTTTACTGCATTCAATTTCAAATAGTGGTGGAATTGATTGGAATGCTGCTTTGATGTATGTTCCGTTAACGATTCCTTTAGTAGGAATGTATCGTTATTATGACGATAATGTTGCGGCATCTATGTTAATGCATTTTTGTAAGTAATAGTGTTGACGATGATTTTTTTAGTAGCTAGAGGTTTCCTATCATGAAAATAATTCAAGAAAAATCAACTGAAATTTTTAATTCGTTATGGGTTGTTAATGACAGTCTTGTAGAATGGGCATTATATCATCCGGTAAATGCCTATCATTTGCTACTATTTCTTGTTATTGTTGTTGTAGCTCAATTAGATTACTATTCGATTCAATATCCTTGGGCAATTTTAGCTCAAGGTATGGCAGTTTTAGCATTTTGTTATTTTTATAGGAAATATTTTTATTACTTTAATGCTTTTTATTATGTTTTGAGATTAGTTTTTAGATTTTCATCTTTACATGCCATTATTCTTCAAGGGATGATTACTTTAGTTGTTATTATTTTAGGAATCAAGCAACAACAATGGTGGTCGATTCCAGTAATGATTTTTTGGAAATGTATTATTTTATTATGGTGCACATCTTGTTTTAAAATTAAATGAACAAGAAAATTTATTAAAAGAGCAAGAAAATCAATTGTTTGAGCAGAAAAAGGAATTGCAACAAGCGCAATATACAATGGGAACGATGAAGGAATTATATACTTTACAAGAGAGAAATCGTATATCAAGAGAAATTCATGATTCAGTTGGACATAGTCTTTCAACGATTATTATTCAACTAGGAGCGATTAGTAAATTAAGTGAAGAAAATAATCCTCAAGTTTCTCAAATGAGCGCACAATTAAGAGAATTTGCAGTTAAAGGGTTGCAAGAAGTACGTACTGTAGTTCATGATTTAAAACCGGAACAACTAACGAAACAACAACTAAATGTAGCTTTTAGAAGAATTTATTTATGAAAACAAAAACAAAAAAATAGTGGTGTGGAATTTGTATTTCGACAAAATAAACCAACGATTCAACTTTCTAAAGAACAAGAATTAACCATTTTTAGAGGAGTGCAGGAAGCAACGACAAATGCAATTCGTCATGGAAAAGCAACTAAAATTACGCTATTAATGATGTATTCTACAAATGAACTCATTGTAACCATTATGGATAATGGAGTGGGATCTTCAGCTATTTCACTAGAAGGTGGATTAAAAGCGTTAGAAGAGCGACTACATGAACTACAGGCGCAATTAGAAATCAAAAATACTAAACAAGGGTTTACAGTGCAAATGAAATTGAAAGGAGAAGCCAATGTCTGAAAAAAATTAAAGTGATGTTAGTAGATGATGAGCAATTAATTCGTTCTGGTTTAAAAATTATGCTAGAAACTTATCCTGATATTGAAGTGATTCATCAAGCTGGAAATGGACGAGAAGCGTTTGAATGTTGTCAAAAAGAAGTTCCAGATGTAGTATTAATGGATATTCGTATGCCAGTAAGTACGGGAATTGAAGGAACTAAACTCATTAAAGAAGCTTATCCAGAAGTGAAGATTGTAATGGTGACAACCTTTCAAGATACAGAATATATTGTAGAAGCAATGCAATATGGAGCGTCAGGTTATTTATTAAAAGATAGTAGTTATGAAGCTATTTATGATGGAATTAAAGTGGCTTTATCTGGGAAAGTAGTGATGGACGCAACAGTTTCTGAGAAATTAGTCATGCAACCAAAAGCACCGACTACTATAGAAAAAAACAGATATTTCTTCATTAGGTTTAACAGAAAGGGAAATCGAATTAATTCGACTCGTCTCTCAAGGGTTAAATAATAAAGAAATTTCAGAAGCTTTATTTTTATCTGAAGGAACAGTTAAAAACAATATTAGTACGATTTTATCGAAATTATCCTTGAGAGATCGTACGCAATTAGTAATTTTTTTGCTTATGACCATCATATTCGTTAATAAAAAAAGTATCGATAACTTTTTCTTCTCATTGGAAACATGTTATACTGAACTCAATTCAATAGAGAAGCATTTGGGGTGCCGAAAGGCTGAGATCATACCCATTGAACCTGTTCTGGATAATGCCAACGAAGGAAAATGACGATCAAGTATAGAAGAAGGATAACTTACGATGTTTGAAAAATAGTATTTTTATTCTAATCTATGATGATGAGATGACTCTTTTGTTTGTAATAACGAAAGGGCTTTTATATAGTTTTAACGGATTGTTTCTGTTAACAGGAAACATATGCTTTGAATTGAAGTAAAACACCAATTTGTTGCCATCATTTTGGTGTGTTTTCCTTTTCTCCACTATCAGAGTTGTGCCTGATAGTGGAGTTTCTCTTATAGGCTATTAGTTGATTTTTTATAGAAGATTCGGTACAATAACAGTAAGGAATAAAGGAGGAATTTTATGAATAAAAACAATTATTTCATTACTAGCAACAGTTACTTTAACAAGTCTTAGTGCTGTTCATGCAGAAATTTCAAAAAAGGTTGGATTAAAGAAAATAATTCATGGTATTTTTATCAAAATCAAAAACCTCTAAAAATCAGTGGTTAGGAGAGTATTATCTAAAATCTGATGGGAAAATGGCTACATCAGAATGGGTATACGATAAAAATTATAAAGCTTGGTATTATTTAAAAGGGAATGGAGCATATGCTCAGAATGAGTGGGCAGGTTCATATATTTAAAACCAAAATGGAAAATGGCTACATCAGAATGGATATATGATAAAAATTATAAAGCTTGGTATTATTTAAAAGGGAATGGAGCATACGCTCAAAATGAGTGGAGCAGATTTATATTATTTAAAACCAAATGGAAAAATAGCTACATCAGAATGGATATATGATAAAAATTATAAAGCTGGTATTATTTTAAAAGGAATGGAGCATATGCTCAAAAATGAGTAGGTAGATTTGTATTATTTAAACCAAATGGAAAAATGGCTATTTCAGAATGGATATATGATAAAAATTATAAAGCTTTGGTATTATTTAAAAAGGGAATGAGCATATGCTCAAAAATGATGGGTAGATTTGTATTATTGAAAACCAAATGAAAAATGGCTATCAGAATGGATATACGATAAAAATTACAAAAGCTTGGTATTATTTAAAAAGGGAATGGAGCGTATGCTCAAAAATGAGTGGATAGATTCACACTATTTAAAACCAAATGGAAAAATGGCTATTTCAGAATGGATATACGATAATATTATAAAGTTGGTATTATTTGAAATCAAATGGAACTTATGTATGATGAGGAAGTAGATGGTTACTATTTAGAATCAAATGGTAAAAGATCTTTTTAAAAAATAGAGTAGATAATTCTATTCAAATTCAACGTCAAAAGAAGAAAAGAAAAAGCATTAGAGCAAGCGATTCGATGGTTAGAATCAGAAGATTCAATTTCAATAAATGAGGAATATGCGAAGCGCTGTAGATCAATATGGGTCAACCGCTCAGGAAAAATCAGCAAAATATCTCTGCTTTTAAATTCAATTAGTAAAAGTATTATTAAGAAAAATCAAAAAGAAACAGGGAAATACCTAATACATTATTGGAAAAATACAATCTTCGTTCAATGCCAGAAGATATGAAAAATCCTTAAACTTATATGCTGCTTCATTAATTAATTCAGTAAGAAATCAAATGAAGAAAGCTCCCGTAAAGTGACAGAAACAATGCTGACCATTGCAGAAAAATAGCTAAAGAATACAGTTAATGATGGAAGATTTATTGCAGATGGAAAAGGCCATGATGCGAATGTTATTAATAAAGTAGTAAAACAATATGGAATATTGACATCTTCGGATAATTCAAAAGTAGAAGGTAGCCAATATTATGAGAATGCAGTTAGTACAGATTTCCAAAATCTAGATTACTTTACAATTCGTACTGAATTAAGAGAAGCGATCTTATTATTCCTATTTAATGGAATTGAATATGATCATGCACAAAGTATAGCAGGTGTGAATTTTGGAAAAACTTATAAGGATAATTACTTTGGAGTAGGATTGGGTTCGTCTGGCCACTTTATTCAAGTAGAAGATTCTTATATAGAAAAAACAGGTGCTTTACCATTTTCAAAACAAGAAATTTCTCAAAAAGTTCGTAAAGATTATGAACAAAAAGTGATTAAACGCTTGAAAAAAATCATCTAGCAACTTTAAAATAACCGATTAAAAGTGGGCAATCGTCATTGCCTACTTTTTTATTCATAAATTTCGTGCACATTATCGTAATTTCTTGCTTATTCGTACTAAAATATGCTATCCTAACAAACGTACATAAAAAAGAATTACTACGATTTAGAAAAGGAAGGAGTTAGTATGAGTTACGTTTCAGTTGAGAATTTATCATTTTCGTATGATAATGAGCCTGTTTTAGAAAAACATTAGTTTCACTGTTGAACCGGGAGAGTTTGTCATATTAACAGGTGAAAATGGTGCAGCAAAATCCACTTTATTAAAAATATTTTTAGGATTATTAACTCCAAAAACAAGGAAAGGCAACAATTGCAACCGTTAATACAAAAGGGAAACATTATCCATTGGATATGCCCCACACAAATTTCTTCTTTTAATGTGGGATTTCCTTCAACCGTTTATGAATTAGTTGCTTTCAGGTCGTTACTAACAAGGTCGTTGGTTCCAACGATTAGATAAAGAAGACCATGAACATATTGAAAGAGCCTTAAAATCTGTTGGAATGTGGGATGAACGCCATAAACGAATTGGGGAATTATCAGGTGGTCAAAAAAACAAAGAATTTGTTTAGCGCGTATTTTTGCGACAGATCCGGACTTATTTGTGTTAGATGAACCAACAGCAGGAATGGATAAAACAAGTAGAGAGCGCTTCTACCATCTCTTACATCATAGTTGTGCACATCATGGGAAAGCGATTTTAATGGTGACACATGAGGAAGAAGATTTGGAACATTATGTGGATAAACATATTCATTTGATGAGAAAGGAGGATTCTCCATGGAGATGTTTTTCTATGGTTTCATGCAAAGAGCATTCATCACAGGATTAGCAATGGCGATGATTACACCTATTTTGGGCTTGTTTTTAATTTTAAGAAGACAGTCATTATTGGCAGATACATTATCGCATGTTTCCTTAGTGGGAGTTTCTCTAGGCTTATTATTAGGCTACAATCCTACCTTTATGACTTTAGTAGTGGTAGTTTTAGCAGCGATTGTATTAGAAGTAATTGGAAAATATTTTTAAAGGTTATTCAGAAGTGACTGTTGCGATATTAATGTCCGGTGGGATGGCGATTGCCTTAATTTTTAATGAATTTCCAAAAAGGTCGTTCAACCATTAGTGTGGATCAATTTTTATTTGGTTCTATCGTAACGATTACACAACAACAAATGTGGTTGATGATTGCTTTAGCGGTTATTGTAGTCGTTTTATATTTGATTTTTAGACGACCATTATATGTTTTTATCATTTGATGAAGATACTGCTTATACGTTGCAGGATTACCTGTTCGTTTAATGACACAAGTTTTCACGATTATTACAGGTGTAGTCATTTCAGTGATGATGCCGATTGCCGGAGCTTTTATTAGTTTCAGCTGTTATTGTGTTACCAGCCTCTATCGCGATTCGTTTGACGAGAAGTTTTTACAGGTGTTATTGTGTCGGGTATTTTTAATTAGTATTTTTTGGTATTTTTACTGGTTTAAGTATGTCTTATGAATTTGATACACCACCAGGTGCCACAATTACTTGTGTATTCTAATAATTTTTAGTCATTAGTTTATTTGGAACGATTATTAAAAATCAATTGAAGAAATAAAGATGAAGTCTCGGAAAGTTTGTTTAACAGATTTTTCGAGATTTTTAATATTTTATAGGATGTTGACAGGTAGAGGAAAAGCAGAGTATAGTGACTGTACTAAGAAATTGAGGATTAAAATGTTAGGGTGAAATCTTTTCAAGTATGGCAACGATAGTCATCATGATTAGTTTAGGGATATGTATTACAAATAAAGGGATGGTTTGATAAAAATTTTTTTCAACAAGTGTTGCTTCCTTATTATTAAAATTGCTTTACCAGCTTCAATTATGATTTCTGTTTTAAGATTTATTTCAAGGGCAAAAATGATTGAATTTGTTGGAAGTTTAGGAATTCCACTGTTGAGTGTTATTATTGGATATTTTTGTGGCTTGGATAATTGTTCAAGTATTTCGTATTCTAACGAGCGTAAGGGACGGTAATGAATACGATTGTCAATGCAAATACGATTTTTTGGGATTGCCATTGAATTTATCTTTATTTGGTGAAGAGGCTATGCCTTATTTTTTTTAGTGTATTATGTAGTGAATACTTATCGACTTTTACAGTAGGTACTTATTTATTTGCTTATTATAATCAGCAACATGTTGGAAAAGGAATTCAATGGAGTCGGATTTTTCTCGCCACCATTAATTGCCTTTTTAGGAAGTATGATTTGGGTATGGTTTGGATGGACACTCCTGACTTTTTGGATGATTCTCTCGATCTATATTGGTAGTTTGGTAACCCGTTATCGTTAATGTATATTGGAATTCATTTAGCACAAGTGGGGCTTCGTTCGTTGACATTCGATGGAGATATGCGTCTTATCGATTTTTGGGCGTTTTTGTATTGTTTCCGGCAATTCTTTTAATCATTCAAGTGGGAGTGATTCAGTTACTTTCAATTGAATTACCAATGAAATTACAAGAAACGTTCTTCCTTCAATCAACGATTCCTACATTGGTCATTATGCCATTATTAGCAACGGAAGAAAATGGCTGATATTGATTTTGCGACATCAGCTGTTACGATTACAACTTTACTCTATATCGTGATTTTACCCGTATGGATGATGCTATTTTCGATTGCATTCCAGTCGTAGAATCTAATATAGTAATCGTAAGCTAAAAATAACAGAAAACTTCTTGAATAGCAGAAACGAGCAGCAGCCTCGCCAAAGCGAGTTCATGGCTAAAATTCGAGCCCTTGGTCTCGAATTTCCCTTGTAAAATAAGACAAATCGGCTTATTTTTACTACTGCTATTCAAAGGGAGTTTTTCTTTTTATTTTTGCTATGTATAAAACGATATTTTAACTTTGTAATAATCACATAAAGTAGAAGAGGTTAAAGAAAATGAAGAAACAACGAAAGAAGTAGTAATTCGTAATAAATGGGAGAAAAATGAATGGATCTTCAATTCATCATATAATAGCTGGTATTACTTAAATGAAGATGGATCTATGCTAGAAATCAATGGATTCAATCAAATGAAAAATGGTATTATGTTCTATCAAAATGGTAAGATGGCAAAAATACTGTTATTGATGGATATCAATTGAATGAGAACGGTGAATGGATTTAATCTATTTAACTGATAGAAAGAAAAATAACAGAAAAAATTTTTCTTAATAGCAAAAGTAAAATGAGCCACCTGGTAGCTTATTTTACAGGGAGAATTCGAGACCGAGGCTCGAATTTAGCCATGAGACTCGCTAGGGCGAGGCTGCTGGCGACCTTGCTATTCGGAAAGTTTTTCGTTATTTTGTGTTAATGGTTAATTCTTACTTAATTGTTCATTAATGTTTTTCTTCTAAAAACGTATGTGTATCGAAGAAGTTGCTGAGTTCGGCTTTGATGTGTTGGTTTTCGGTGTTGATTTCTGTGATACGAATAATAGAAGAATAATCTTGTAATTGATGTCCCGAGACTCCTGATTCACAGAAAAACGACTGCACCTCACCTGCATGAGAATCGAATTCTTTGATAAGACTTCTCATCCCATTAATGAGTACCACCGGCTTTTTAGAAAGTCGTCGACAATCAATACGTTCGATCCACTTGGGAGAGTACGTTTAGATAATTCCATTTTTTCAACACGAGAAGAAGAACCAGATACGTAATTAATACTTACAGTGGCTCCTTCTGTAATTTTTGAATCACGACGAACGATAACAAATGGAACATTTAAATAATTCGCAACTGTTTGAGCAATCGGTACGCCTTTAGTTGCTACAGTCATAATGACATCGACTTTTTGGTCTTCGTAGGCAGAAGCAATCATTTTTCCTAAGTGATGAAGAACGTCCGGTTTTCCTAGTAAATCAGATAAGTAAATATATCCACCAGGAAGTAGACGAGTTGAATCATTCATCTGGTCACAAATTTTTTGTGCTGCTTCTAATGCTTGTTCTTTTTTAATTTTTGGAGTGAAAATCACGCCTCCTGCAGCTCCAGGAAGTGTATTAACAATTCCAATTCCTTGAATTTCAAAGGTGCGTTTAATAATGGCAATATCTTCACTGATGGAAGATTTTGCAGATTGATATAAATCTGTAAAAGTTGTTAATGAAATCAATGTATGAGGATTATCGAGTAATCGTTGTGTCATATCGATTAAACGTTCGCTTCTCTTTAATTTCATCGGTTAGCCTCCTTTAATTTGAATCAAAGCTTATAAGACAGCTCTGGCTGAAGAATGCTCCAGTAAAACTATTATACAGAAATTTACGAAAATTACAACAAAAAACAAGGCGAACATTCGTTAAAAATCGATTTCTCTTTAAAAATTTATCGTTAATAATCGTGTTTTGTGAAGAGTTTCTTGATGTTACAGAGTAAATAAAACCCAAAGGAGTGACTAGCACCCTCAAAAGTTAGACATAAAAAAATCTAACTTTTTGGGGTGTTTTTATGAAATTAACTTATGAAGATAAAATAGAAATTTATCAACTAAGAAAACAAGGTGAAAGCTTAAAGAATCTTTTCAAAGAAATACAATATCGCTGATTCTAATATTAAATACTTAGTTCGATTAATCGATCAATATGGAATAAAAATTGTTAAAAAGAAAAATCGTTACTATTCACCAAAACTAAAGCAGGAAATAATGAATAAAGTTCTTCTAGAAGGTCGTTCACAATTAAGTGTATGTATTGAGTATGCACTTCCGAATCGTGACTTTACTTTCGAATTGGCTAGCACAATATAAGAAAAATGGGTATACTATTGTTGAGAAAACAAGAGGAGACCAAATTCAATGGGACGTAAGCCAAAGAAAAACAAGAAGAAATGACAGAATTAGAACGTCTTGAATTAGAAAAATCTATACTTAAAGGCGGAAATTGCTGTTCTAAAAAAAGTTGAGGGAACTACGATTGAAGGAGGAAAAAAAGAAAGAAGAAAAACTGAAATTGTTCAAGAATTAATCAGTGAGTTTTTCATTAGATATTCTTCTTAAGGTGATTAAATTAGCTCGTTCAACATACTATTATCATTTAAAAACAAATCAACCAACCAGATAAGAATCAACAACTTAAAGATGAAATATGTCATTTTTACCGAACATAAGGAAAAACTATGGTTACCGTAGAATTCATTTAGAATTAAGAAATCGTGGCTTTAAAGTGAATCATAAGAAGGTACAACGCTTAATGAAAGTACTTTGGTTTAATTGCCCGTATTCGTCGTAAACGCAAATATTATTCATACCAAGGAGATGTTGGAAAGAAATCAGGTAATCTGATTCAACGTAATTTTGAAGGATCTAAAACCAATGGAAAAATGCTATACAGATGTAAACTGGAGTTTGCCATTCCAAGTAGTGAACAGAAACTATATTTATCACCAGTCTTAGATGGATTTAACAGTGAAATTATTAGGCACAATCTTTCTCGTTCACCTAACTTACATCAACTAAAGGTAATGTTAAACGAGGCATTTACAGATGACAAATACGAAAAATACTATTCTCACAGTGACTAAGGTTGGCAATACCAGAATGATTCTTATCATCGATTTTTAGTAAAGATATAAAGCCGTCTATGTCACGTAAAAGGAAACAGTGCAGATAACGGTATGATGGAATCTTTCTTTGGTATTTTGAAATCAGAAATGTTTTTATGGATTTGAAAAGGAATTTAAGTCTCTTGACGAATTAGAGAAAGCTATTATTAATTATATTGATTATTACAACAATAAACGTATAAAATCAAACTGAACGGACTGAGTCCTGTAAAATACAGGATGTATCATTCAAACTCTGCTAGTATTGCTTAACTACAAAATCTATTTGAACGTTTAATGATATATCAAAAAACGCGCCAAAATTTTAAGCGAACTAGGGGGTTATTCATACATTTTATCATCAAAAAGAGACGACTAAAGTCGTCTCAAAAAAGTCTCAACTTTTTGGGGTCACCTAGAGTGTAAAATCTCCTTGGCTTTTTGTTTTCATTGTTCTTCTCTTGAATTAGTCTCCAAGTTTAAGACGTGAGTTTCTACAGCTACTGCAACTCCATCTTCATCATTTGTTGTTGTAATGAAGTTTGCGAGTTTTTAATTTCATCAATCGTACTTCCCATTGCAACGCCCATTCCTGCATACTCAATCATATCTCTATCGTTTTCTGATCTCCGATACACATGACTTCACTAGCATCTAATCCCTAATAGTTCTGCTAGTTTAGCGACCGCATGTCCCTTTACTTGCTTGTGGGTGTAGGACTCTAGGGCAAACAGGCATACTACGAACGATATTATGGTTTTTTTAAATGACTCACTTAAATTTGGAATCAGATTTTCTAAAATTTCTGGTTCATCTACAAACATCATTTTTGAAAAGAGTAGTTTTGGATCAAATCGATCCAGTGGTTGTTGTACAATTGGCATACCAACAAGGTCACGTTCCATATAAGAGTATTTTCCAATATCTGGAGTTGTTACGTAAATATTTTTTTCATCGATTACGTGATAGTGAACGCCGTATTGTTGATGGTAATCATCCATTTGTTTAAAAATCATCCATCGTCATTCCAAAGCGTACTAAACTTTCTCCAGTTCCTGTTTTTGAACAAGTGAACCATTATAAGTAACGACAAAAATCACGATCATTAATTAAGTTTAATTCTTTTAAATATCCTTGAACTCCTGGAAGTGGACGTCCTGTACAAAGAACAACATAGACACCTTGTTCTTTTGCTTTTGTTAATGCAGCATGAACACGAGGAGTAATTTCGTGTTTTGAGTTAATCAAAGTTCCATCGATATCAATGGCAATTAATTTAATCATAGTTAGTCTCCTTTATTTTGTATCGTTGTTATTATACCATATTTCACAACTGAATGAAAAAGTACAAAAGACTTTCCTTTGTAGCTGAATTCTATGGTGAGTTCGCTAGTTTAGAAAAGTCTTTTTGCTATTATTTCATTTGATTTGAGTAGACATCAAGTTTTGAAAGCTAATGCTTGAATTCTTGATAATCTTCAGCAAATAATTCCGATGTTCCTTCTGCAAACATTTTCGAGGGAAGTATAAGTGTTCATCTCCACGAACTCTTCCTGAAATAGCAGATACTATCGAACTAACAATAGATAATTCGACCATATTTCCATTTCGTTCCATTAATTCAATTTGAGTTCTTGGTTTCACTGAATCTGGACGATAGAAACTCATATGGTAAATCATAACTATTATTAATCGCAGTATAATACTCGGTATTATAACCAACATTTTGTACTAGTTCTTTCATACGTTCAATCGTTGCCACGTCATTGACAGGGTTAAATGGCACGGATTTAAATGGTCTACGATTAACAAAACGATCGGCTAAATCACTTAAAATCGCATCGTCTTCAATTTGCCAATGAGCAAAATAAGTGTTCAATACACTGTCGTCTAGACGAAGGTAATCTTCTAATGTCCAATCAAAAATGGTTTTAAGAAAGAGGCGGTATATTTTTAATGGATTAGTCGTTGAATGATAACATTCAGTAGCACGTTTTAATAAGTGATTTAACACTACTTCCATACCTCTTGATACTGGATGGAAATAAACTTGCATATACATTTGATAACGGCTAACGACATAATCTTCTACGGCATGCATTCCTGAGAAGTTAAAGGCAATCCCACCTTTATAAGGACGAATCACACGTAAAATACGAGTTAAATCAAAGGTTCCATAGTTTACTCCTGTGAAATAAGCATCTCGTAGTAAGTAATCCATACGGTCAGCATCAATTTGACTAGAAATTAATTGAACCACTTGGGATTTGGATGTTTCTTTTGAATGACACTGGCTACTTCTCTCAGGAAAAGTAGGAGAGACTGTTTTTAAAAATTTTGTTCACTTCTGTGTCTGGTGACAAAATAATATCAATCGTAATTTGTTCATGGTTTGTATCGAAAATTTTTTCAAAAGCATGAGAATAAGGGCCGCGTCCGATATCATGTAATAGAGCGGCACATAGGACAACAAGTCGGTTAGAGTCATCCCACAATCCATCTTCTGAGGGATAGAAGGGTAGTTACGAACAAATTTGTCGCAAATTCTTCTAGCAATTTCATAGACGCCTAGTGAATGAGAAAAGCGAGAATGTTCAGCCGTGTGGAAGGTGAACATAGAGGCACCAGTTTGTTTAATTCGGCGTAATCGTTGCATTTCGCTATTAATTAAATCTAAAATAACACGATGTTGAATGTGAATGCAATCATGAACAGGGTCACGTAATACTTTTTCACGGGATAGTTCTTCAATATACATCAATCTTTTTCCTCCTTATATTGTCTGGATTTTACCGTTAAACTTTTCAAGGTTTAAACGCTCCATGGCTTTTTGATAACTTGCTTCCGTTGCAAAATTGAGTTCTGACTTCATAATTCGTACTGCCCATCTAACAGAGCTGTAAAAATGCGTTCTTTTGACTTCTTGAACCGTTAGAGTTAAGTCTCAATAATTGAGATAAATTCGCCATACTATTGGCATTAACAGTTGGATAATGCCAACGAGTTTCTTCTTCTTTAATACTTTCTTCATAAAAATCATGGATTAAGTTTCCATGTTCTTCTTGATTTCCATTAATGCTAAGATAAACTAGAGACACAAATGGAATTTTGAAACGTCTTTGCTGCAATTCCAGCAATTTTTCCCTGGATACTTAAATCATAGTCTCCTGGACAATAGGAATCTACTCACTCAAAAAGCTTGATTTTCTTTTCCCCAATGGCTTCTGGAAAGGCACGTGTAATCAGTTCTTGCATCCATTCATAGACTTGAGCAATCGTTGCATTTTGTCTAGAAAATAATAAACTAATATTTAAAACGCCTGAGTTACTAACAACGGCTAAGCCTCCAGCATGACGAACAACTGGTGTGTAGTTTCGTTGTTTTAATAAAGCAAACTCCCTCTTTCAAATAGGGTGTTTAGTATCTGTCATTCCTAAATTACTGCATCTTCCATTTCCCAAAAATGTAGAAAAGTTTCCGATGGGAATTGAACCAGATGATGTAAAATGGATTCATCCAATGCAAATGGAACAAAATAATCTTGTATTTGTTCTGATGAAGAGACAATTGTTTCTAGTAATTGTACTTTTTGATTTGTAATAGGTGTTTGTATCATAAAAATCCTTTTCCAATAAATTAGAATACATTTACATTATAACACGTGTATTCAGTCATAAAGAAGCGATTTTGTCAAATTATTAAAGAATTTTCAAGATTTTTAAGAAATGGTGGAGTTTTTGTTGTAGATTGAGTAGGATAAAGTTGAAAAATAATACGCAAGAGGGATTTTATGAAAATTTTAGTCGTAGATGACGATCGCAGATTGTTGAATTATTATCGATTTATTTAAGAAATGAAAATTTGAAATTGTAAAAGCATATGATGGAAAACAAGCATTAGAAAAATTCAAGCTTATCCAGATATTGATATGGTGATTTTAGATATTATGATGCCACGCTTAGATGGAATTTCTGTTGTGCATGAAATTAAAACGAATGATGCTTTGCCAATTTTATTACTGTAGTGCCAAACTCAACAGATATTGATAAAATTCAAGGATTAACAAATGGGGCGGATGACTATGTGACGAAGCCTTTTTAATCCATTAGAAGTCACAGCACGTGTAAAATCATTACTACGTCGGACTTCAGCTCTAACAAAAGAAAGTGAAAGTACGAGAAGAAATTACGATTGGACCATTATTAATTAATAAAGGCTCCTCATCAAGTCACAACATTAGATGGTTCAGAAATTAATTTAACTGTATTAGAATTTGGAATTTTATTCTTACTAGCAAGTCATCCAAATAAAGTGTTTAGTGCAGATGAGATTTTTGAAACAGTATGGCAACAAGAGAGTATTGTTTCTACTAAAACAGTGATGGTCTCATGAGCCATTTACGTGATAAAATTGCTGAAGCAACTGGTGGAGATAAAGTAATCGAAAAACCGTATGGGGAGTTGGCTATAAAATTGAAAGTAAATAGCAATCTAAAAAGGTATTAGAGAAGAAAAAGCCAGCTGCACTTTTGAAATTAACAACCAGAGAAATTAGTGAATTGTTTTTAGAAGGCGTTATTACGCTTTGTATCGTCTTTGTCTTATATTTAGGGCATTAGTATTGTTGAATCAATTTCTAGATGCTCCTGGATATTTTGTTGACGAGTAGTCGTTCGATTCGTCAAGCATGGAATGTTGAATCGAGTGAAATTCAATTATGTAAAAATATTTTCTCCATTAGCTCGATTATTTTTGCGATTGGATTCACCTATTGGCGTTTAATTCGTCGCTATCATCAAATGCAATTGTCTCATGTTTTTAGAAGAATTACATTTAATTGCGCAAGGGATTACGATCGAAGAATTCCTTTTCCAATTAGCAGGAGATATGGGAAAAGTAGTAACGAGTATTAATCGATTAGTAGATTCAACTGTAAGCGCTATGGAAGATGAACGGATGATTGAAAAATCAAAAAGATGAGTTGATTACAAATGTTTCTCATGATATTCGTACACCTTTAACCTCTATTATTGGATATTTAGGATTAGTCATTAATGGAAAACCTAAAACACCCGAAGAAACAAAGCGTTATACAGAAATTGCATATCATAAAGCGCAACAAATGAAGGCATTAGTAGATGATTTATTTGAATATACAACAACAAGTCCAAATGGAGCACCGTTAGATTGAATGATATTCCAGTAGCGAATTTTCTTGAACAAGTAGCAGCGGATTTTGAATTAGAAGCAATAAAAACGTCAAATGACGATTGAAGTGATTCCACCAAAGAGAAAAATGGTCTTTAGAAATGGATGCGGAAAAATGGTGCGTATCATTCTATAACTTACTGTCAAATGCTATTAAATACGGTCAGAAAAATACAAAAATTACAATAGAAGTATTGGAACAAAAAGACATTATAACAATTGCTGTTCGTAATATTGGAGAACCTATTTCTAAAGAAGTGTTGGAGCATTTATTTAGCCGTTTTTATCGTGCAGAAGGCTCTCGTTCGAAAGAAACAGGTGGAACAGGCTTAGGTTTAGCTCATTGGGATAATATTGTTCGAAGCCATGGTGAAAGAAATGTTAGCTGAACCGTTGGAGAAGTGATTAGTTTTACATTTGCTTGCCAAATGATGCAGATGTTTAGAGAAAAAGTATTAAATTGATTTAGTATTTTCTGAAATACTGACCCCAAAAAGTTAGACTAAAAATCTAACTATTGAGGTCGGTATCTTTTGCTAGTCATCATTTTATAAAAATTGTTATGATAGAACAAAATGAACGTGGAGGAAGAAGTATGAAATTAACAACATGGAATGTGAATGGAATTCGTTCGGTTTTAAATAAAGGAGCTTTACAAGAATACGTATTAGAAGCTCAACCAGATATTTTATGTTTACAAGAAACAAAGGCACAGCCTGAACAAGTGGATTTAGGAATGGAATTTGCAGGCTATCATACCTATTGAATTCAGCAGTGAAAAAAGGATATTCTGGAACAGCCATTTTTACAAAGGAAGAACCGATTTCTGTTCAATATGGATTAGGAATTGAAGAACATGATCAAGAAGGACGTGTTATTACGGCAGAATATGTGGATTATTATTTAGTAACAGTCTATACACCAAATGCAAAACGTGATTTAACTCGTTTAAGTTATCGCCAAGTGTGGGAAGATGATTTCTTAGCTTTTATTAAAAAGTTAGAAGAAACAAAGCCGGTTATTTTTCTGTGGCGATTTAAATGTAGCATAAGAAATCGATTTGGCAAATCCAAAAACAAATACAAAAATGCAGGATTATACAAAAGAAGAGCGTGAAAAATTGATCAAATTGTAGAGAATGGCTTTAGTAGATGCGTTCCGTTTTCGTTACCCAGAAGCAGTAGGAGCTTATACTTGGTGGAGCTATATGGGTGGCGCTCGTGCAAGAAATATTGGATGGAGAATTGACTATTTTGTTGTATCAGAAGTGTTAACTTCTCGCATTCAAGAAGTGAAAATTCGTGCGGATGTAACCGGAAGTGACCACTCGTCCAGTGGAAATGGAAATTATCTAAGAATTAAAAATGTCTGAATTTTTGATAGTGAGGAGCTATGAAGGTTCAGACTTTTTGTTGAGTAGGAATCTGCTCATATTCTGCTTACATTCTGCTCAAAATTTGCTCATTTTTAAATTCACTTAAAATGAAGATGTATGACTGAAAAAGAACGTTTGTTCTGTAATAAAAAAAGAAACTATGCTATACTAAGGTGAACGCCTAAGGGCAGAGTTTTGATTATAGATAGAAATAGAGGAAGATAGAATGGCGAAAGATCAGATTATCGTTCGAGGGCACGCTCCCGCTAATTTATATTGATGTAAACGATTCCGAGATCAATTAGTGGTAATTACAGGATTATCCGGTTCAGGGAAGAGTTCACTAGCTTTTGATACATTATATGCAGAAGGCAAAGAAGATATAGAAAGTTTATCAGCTTATGCACGACAATTTTTAGGGCAAATGGATAAACCAGATGTTGATAGTATTGATGGATTAAGTCCAGCACTGCGATTGACCAAAAAAACAACTTCTCGTAACCCTCGTTCAACTGTTGGAACAGTAACAGAAATTAATGATTACTTGAGATTACTATATGCACGTGTAGGAAAACCGTATTGTCCAAATGACGGCACTTTAATTGAAAGTCAGTCGATTGAACAAATGGTGAATCGTGTAATGGAATTACCAGAAAGAACAAAAATTCAAATTTTAGCTCCGATTGTAAAAGGGAAAAAAAGGAGAACATAAAAAGGTTTTCGAATCGATTCAAAAAGACGGCTATATTCGTATTCGAGTAGATGGCGAAATGATGGAGACAACGGATGAAATTTCATTAGAAAAAAACCAAAAACATTCCATTGAAATTGTTGTCGACCGTATTATTGTATCAGACAAGAGCCGTTCAAGATTATTCGATTCATTAGAAGCAGCGCTTCGTTTAGCAGAAGGCTATGCGATTGTCGATGTCATTGGGCAAGAAGAAATCTTATTTAGTGAACATTATGCTTGTCCTCATTGTGGATTTACCATTGGAGAATTAGAGCCACGTTTATTTTCATTCAATGCACCTTTTGGAGCTTGTTCGGAATGTGATGGATTAGGAATGAAATTAGAAGTGGATATCGATTTAGTCGTTCCAGATAAAGCAAAAACATTAAATGAAGGAGCATTAGCGCCTTGGAATCCGATTAGTTCGAACTATTATCCAGAGATGCTAGGTCAATTTTGTGATCAGTTTAAAGTTCCAATGGATTTACCTTTTGAAAAATTAACACAGTCTCAGAAAAACCTAGTAGTTATATGGTTCTGGAGACGCCACTTTCCATTTCCATTATGAAAATGAATTTGGTGGCGTTCGAGATGTGGATGTACCTTTTGAAGGAGTCATTGTCAATGTGAAACGCCGTTACCATGAGACGAATAGCGATTATACTAGAGAACAAATGCGTCAATATATGACGGAATTATCGTGTAAAGCTTGTCATGGACATCGTTTAAATGAACAGGCATTGGCAGTCAAAGTGAATCATAAACATATTAGTGAAGTATTAGAACTATCCGTTGATGAAGAAATTGAATTTTTCAAAGACTTAACCTTATCTCCGACAAGATGAAATCAAAATTGCTCCTCTATTTTAAAAGAAGTCCAATCTCGTTTAACATTCTTGAAAAATGTTGGTTTGCAATATTTAAACCTTAATGCTGCAGCAGGAACTTTATCAGGGGAGAGGCGCAACGAATTCGCTTTAGCGACTCAAATTAGATCGAATTTATCAGGAGTTTTATATATTTTAGATGAGCCATCGATTGGATTGCATCAAAGAGACAAGGATCGATTAATTCAATCATTACAGAATAGCGTGATTTAGGAAATACATTATTGTAGTAGAACATGATGAAGACACGATGAGAGCAGCGGATTGACTTAATTGATATCGGACCAGGGGCAGGAGAATTTGAGGGCAAATTATTGCTGCTGGAACGCTAGAAGAAGTGGAAAAATCCAAACTCATTGACGGGTCAATATTTATCAGGAAAAATCAATTGCTGTTCCAACGGAACGTAGAACAGAAGATAAAGGTGGATTCACTTAAAAGGAGCCAGTGAAAAATAACTTTAAAAATCTGTTAACGTTGATATTCCTTTAGGAAGATTAGTAGCAGTTACAGGAGTTTCAGGTTCTGGAAAGAGTTCTCTTGTCAATGGAGTATTGAAAAAGCTCTAGCAAGAGAAATTTCAAAATCAAAAGAAAAGCCAGGAGCCTTTAAATCGATTAAAGGATATGAAGGATTAGATAAAATTATTGATATCGATCAAAGTCCAATTGGTCGTACCCCAAGAAGTAATCCAGCAACTTATACTAGTGTATTTGATGATATTCGTGACTTATTTGCAACGACAAATGAAGCAAAATTACGTGGCTATAAAAAAGGACGTTTTAGTTTCAATGTCAAAGGTGGACGATGCGAGGCATGTAAGGGAGACGGTATTTTAAAAATTGAAATGCATTTCCTACCAGATGTATACGTCCCTTGTGAAATTTGCCATGGTAGTCGTTATAATTCAGAAACATTGGAAGTCAAATATAAAGGAAAAAGTATTGCGGAAGTATTAGAAATGACGGTAGATGATGCAGTAGAATTTTTCCAAGCTGTGCCAAAAATTAAGCGAAAAACTTCAAACGATTAAAGATGTTGGTTTAGGCTATGTAACTTTTAGGGCAATCCGCTACAACTTTGTATCGGGTGGAGAAGCACAACGGATGAAAGTGTAGCATGAACTTCAACGAGTGTCTACAGGGAATACCTTTTTATGTATTAGATGAGCCAACGACAGGGCTTCATACAGATGATATTGCTGATTATTGAAGTATTGAATCGTTTAGTAGAGTCAGGAAATACTGCTTTAGTAATCGAAACATAATTTGGATGTAATCAAAACGGCGGATTATACTTTATTGATATGGGACCAGAAGGTGGAAGTGGTGGAGGACAAGTTGTCGCTACTGGAAACGCCTGAAGAAGTGGCTCAGTGGAAGGAAGCTTTACAGGGCAATATTTGAAGAAAGTATTGAATATTAGAAATGAAAGACTTTAGAAATTATGGAAGTAGTAGTTTCTAAAGTCTTTTCGTATTAAAAACTAATGGATTGTGAGAAAAGTCGTGTAGATAGATAGAATTCCGTGAAAGTTTGGTAAAATCATATATTTAAAGCGTTTACATAAAAATATCTCAGTGCTAGAATAGAGGTATCAAATTTAAAAGGGGATGGAAATATAGACGTAAAAATTTGAAACATCAAATTATTGGTGGGATTGTCGACAACTTTATTATTAGGGATGCTTTGTAGTCAATCCAGTCTTTTTCTAATAACAAGTCATAGTCACTTATAAGAATTACTAATAACGCGTTTTTACCAGTCTAACTAAAATACAGCTATAAAACAAGATACACAAAGGATTTGAGGCATTTTTCTCTCAGGTCTGTTTAAAACAGAGATATAGTTTCAAACTATATCAAAGCCTAATTTTTTACAATTATACAGATGATTTCTTTTCTGTTAAGATAGTTTCAACAACAAATTTTGGAGGACACATCATGTCAACTACAATCATCGGTTTCCCTCGTTTGGGCGAATTCCGCGAATTAAAATTTACAACTGAAAAATACTTTAGAAAAGAAATCTCAGAAGAAGAACTCTTGGCAGCCGCAAAAGACTTGCGTGCTAAACACTGGAACATTGTCAAAGAAAAAGGCATCACTGAAATCCCATCAAATGACTTTTCTCACTATGATAACTTCCTAGATGCAGCTTTCCTTTTCAACGTGGTACCTGCTTCAGTTCAAAACTTGGACTTGTCTGACCTTGAGCGCTACTTCGCTTTGGGTCGTGGTTACCAAGGAGAAAAAGGAGACGTTCGCGCCCTTCCAATGAAGAAATGGTTCAACACCAACTACCACTACATCGTTCCTAAATTTGAAAAAGACACTCAAGTCAAACTTGCAGGTCACAAGATTTTGATGAGTTCCAAGAAGCAAAAGAACTTGGATTGAACACTCGTCCAGTTCTTGTAGGTCCATTCACTTTCCTTCAATTGTCAGACTTTGAAGAAGGCGTGAAAGCAGAAGACTTCGTAGACAGCTTAGTAGCTGCCTACCAAGAAGTTTTTGCAAAATTGGCTGAACTTGGTGCGACTCGCATCCAACTCGACGAAGCTGCTCTTGTAAAAGATTTGACAGCTGAAGAAAAAGCTCTCTTCTTGAACCTCTACAACAAACTTTTGGCTGATAAAAAAGGTCTTGAAGTCTTGCTTCAAACTTACTTCGGTGATGTTCGTGACGTTTACGCTGACCTTGTGAAACTTGCCAGTAGATGCTATCGGTCTTGACTTCGTTGAAGGTAAGAAAACTCTTGAACTCGTTAAAGGTGGTTTCCCAGCTGACAAGACTCTTTATGCAGGTATTGTCAATGGTAAGAACATCTGGCGTAACAATTACGAAAAAGAGCTTGGCTATTCTTGAGCAAAATTCCAGCTGAAAACATTGTATTGACAAGCTCATGCTCACTTCTTCATGTGCCATTTACAACTGCTAATGAGGAATTTGAACCAGCTATCTTGAACCACTTTGCCTTTTGCAGTTGAAAAATTAGATGAGATCCGTGATTTGGATGCTATCCGCAATGGTCAAGGTGAAGAAGCACTTGCAGCTAACAAAGAACTCTTTGCGACTGAGCGTGTGGGTGAAAATGCGGAACTTCGTGCGCGTATCGCTGGTTTGACTGATGCAGACTACACTCGTTTGCCAGCATTTGCAGAACGTGAAGCGATCCAAGAAGAAGCTTTCAAACTTCCAGCTCTTCCAACAACAACTATCGGTTCATTCCTCAAACTAAAAGAAGTTCGAGAAACGTTTGGCTTACCGTAAAGGTGAATTGTCTCAAGAAGAGTACGACGCTTTCCTTGCTGAAACGATCGATGAATGGATCAAATGGCAAGAAGATATCGACTTTGATGTCCTTGTTCACGGTGAATTTGAGCGTAATGACATGGTTGAGTACTTCGGTCAAAACTTGTCAGGTTACCTCTTCTCTAAAAACGGTTGGGTACAATCATACGGTATGCGTGGGGTGAAACCACCAATCATCTGGGGTGATGTCACTCGTCTTAACCCTATCACTGTTAAATGGTCTAGCTATGCACAAAGCCGTACAAACAAACCTGTTAAAGGGATGTTGACTGGACCTGTTACATCCCTAACTGGTCATTCCCACGTGAAGACATCTCTATCAAGGATTCTACTCTTCAAATCGCCCTTGCTATCAAGGATGAAGTGCTTGACCTTGAAGCTGCTGGTGTAAAAATCATTCAAATCGACGAGGCTGCTCTTCGTGAAAAATTGCCACTCCGTCGTAGCGACTGGTACGAAGACTACCTTGACTGGGCTATTCCTGCCTTCCGCTTGGTACACTCAACAGTAGCGCCAGACACACAAATCCACACTCACATGTGTTACTCAGAATTTACAGATATCATCCCAGCTATCGACAACATGGATGCGGACGTTATTTCCTTTGAAGCTAGCCGTTCAAACCTTGAAATCTTGGACGAACTCAAAGCGAAAAACTTCCAAACAGAAGTGGGACCTGGGGTTTACGATATCCACTCACCTCGTGTGCCGAACGAAGGCGAAATCGATAATACTATCGAAGCTATCCTTGCTAAAGTACCAAGCAAGAAAGTTTGGATCAACCCTGACTGTGGTTTGAAAACACGTGGTATTCCAGAAACAAAGAAAGCTCGATCCGTTTTAGTTGAAGCAGCTAAAGCTGCGCGTGAGAAATTGTAAGATTAGATTTCTCCCTACAACGGTTGTTCAAAATGAAATCAAAAAGAAAAGGATAAGACTATGTCACGCCAAACACCGTCACTCTCATTTGAAGTGTTCCCTCCAAACCCAGCAGTGGGTAATGATAACATTATTTCTGCCTTGCAGGATATGCAGGAGTTGGCTCCTCACTTTATCAGTGTAACTGCCAGCAATAATAAATTTAATATCAAGGAAACGACGGTTCGTTTGGCTGACTTTTATCCAAAATGACTTAGGATTCCGACTATTGCTCACTTGCTACAGCCATCTATTTGACTAAGGACAAGGTGGCTGAAACCATTGCTGACTTGGACAGGTTAGGGTGCAGAAAATCTTGGCTCTTCGTGGGGATATTATTCCTGATGTGGAACCTCAAAAAGGATTTTTCGCTATGCAACTGACTTGATTGAGTTCATCAAGGAACAAGCCCCTCACTTTGATATTATCGAGCTATGCTATCCAGAAGGGCATCCGGATTCACCAAATCAGATTTCAGATATCCAAAAATCTTAAGAAGAAAGTAGATGCAGGCTGTTCGAGCCTTGTAACTCAGCTTTTCTTTGACAATGAGCGCTTCTATGATTTCCAAGACAAGTGCATCTTGGCTGGGATTGATGTTCTATTCATGCAGGATAATGCCAATTCTGAATCGAAATCAAGCTCTTCTGCCTCTTGAAGACTTGTGAGAATATCCATATTCCACGTAAATTTAAAGCTATCTTAGACAAGTATGAGCATGACCCCTGAGTCGCTCAGAGCAGCAGGACTTACCTATGCAGTGGACCAAATCGTGGACTTGGTAACTCAAGATGTTGCTGGAGTGCATCTCTCACACCATGAACAATGCAGAAACAGCAAAATACATCCACCAAGCAACCCATGCCTTGTTTAATTATCAGTCTCTAGGATAATAAAAAGCAAACCATTCTTTCTCAGGTGAGGGAATGGTTCCTTTTAATGGTAAAGACCAGCACTTTTTTAAGAAAAATATGATAAAATAGACTCTGTACGTACTTGATAAAAAGATGAGGGTATTAAAGTAATACAATGCATTCAAACCGCAAGATTTAGCGACACGAGCGAGTCAAATCGATATTATTTGACGAGGGAGTTAGTAAGATTTAGCTAATCGCCTGATAGTGATTAGCGTGAAAGGTTGAGATACTTTAGTATCAAACCTTTCTAATGATTTGTATCTTGAGCACTGAACTCTGGCTGAAAAAGCTGTAAAAAGATAAACCATCTTGTCTTCATCTAAGACTTCGTCGCTTTCTATTTTTACTTTGCTTTTGACGTCCTTGGTATCTCGATCTTTGTAGGCAAGGCGTATAATTTCATCAATCCAAAGGGGATTAAAATGACAAAAACAAGTGTTTCAAACGACTTTTGCGGGTCGAGTTAATTGTAGAGACTGGTCAGGTTGCTAGCAAAATGGCGCAGTTGTCGTGCGTTACGGTGAGTCAACTGTCTTGACTGCGGCCGTAATGTCTAAGAAGATGGCAAATTAGCTCAAAAAGAATGGATTGAGTTAAATCATAAATGGTATTACTTAAAATCAGGTGGTTACATGGCTAAAAATGAAGTTATTGACGGATATAAAGTCAATGCATCTGGTGAATGGGTGAAATAATCACTTAAGTGTTAGGATGAATTTTTCCTTTATTTAGAGAATTAGATGATTCAATCAGTATATTGAGCAGAACTATTGTCATGTAAAAAAGTGTGGTACTCTTTTCTTTATAAAAATAACATTTTCGGGGCAAGGTGTAATTCCTTACCGGCGGTATAGTCCGCGAGCCGAATAGGCATGATCTGGTGCAATTCCCAGAACCGATAGTGATAGTCTAGATGAGAGAAAAATGGTTATATTTCACGTTCGAAGATACCAATCAATTTGATATATAAGAATGCAGCGATGAAATGTAGACCATTTTGTTGCTGCATTTTTGGTGCAGTTATACAAATAAAATGGAACAAGAGCGTGAGAAACCATCCGATCCTCACACCCGGTTAAGGAGGAGATGTACGATGAGTACAAATGCAAAAACAGTGTCACGTTATGCGACAAAACAATTAATATTAGTAGGCTTATTTGGTGCGTTAAGTACGATTTTAATGTTATTAGAATTTAGTCTGCCATTTATTCCACCATTTGTTAAAAATGGATTTTTCTGAACTGCCTGTTATTTTAGGAGGTTATTTATTAGGACCATTATATGGTGCATATATTGCGATTGTAAAAAGTTGCATTGAACTTTGTTTTAAATGGAACAACAACATTTGAATTGGCGAAACAGTGAACTTAATTGGAAGTTTAAGTTTCATGTTACCAGCGGTATTTTATTATAAATATCACCGCACTATTCAAAGGGCGATTACAAGTTTAGCTGATCGGTGCAGCTACTGCAACAGTAGTATTGTTAACAGCAAATTATTTTTGTAATTTTCCCATTATATGCAACAGCGATGCATTTCCCAATTGAAAAAATTGTTGCCCTTGCAGCTACTACAAACCCATTTGTAACAAATTTATGGTCATTGATGCTATTTTGCTTTTATTACCATTTAATGTACTAAAATTTGGTTTTAAGCAGTGTACTATCGTTAATGCTTTATAAAAAAGTTGAAAAAGTATTAAAACTAGAAAAAAACAATAAATTTAATAAACTCACTATCAAAAACTTGTTAGAAATAACTGCCATTTCTAACAAGTTTTTATATGAATAGTATTATATGAATTGAGAGTTGAGATTTTATGAATAAAAGGTTAGATTCCATTAAATAGTTTTTGGTGTACATAGAAGATTTTAAGATGTTTTAGAATTTTTACTGTTTAAATAGTATATGATATGGTAAAAATAATTATGCAATCTTTTGAACAAAAGAAGTATTTGTTAAATATTAGATTAAAAAGAAATCATTTTTAAAAATAAAGGAGTCCATTTACGTATGAATTATTTTTGAGGGAAATGAGTTTTTCCTTTTTTTATTAGCTGTGTTAATAATTGGTTTTATTATAAATTATTTTGAGAAAAATAAAGAATATTTTATAATATTTGTTTCACTGTTTTTAGTAGGGAATATTTATGGTAAAAATATTACTATGTTACTGTATTTAATGTTATTTTTAATTTTTCAATATAGTTTAATTGTTTTTCACAAAAAAACAACTAAAGCTTTGGCAGACTGTTTTTAGTAGGGTTATCAGTTGTACCATTAATTTTGAATAAGTTATTTGCTTTAACACAGTTTCATTTTATGGCATTTATAGGAATATCTTACATGTCTTTTTAAAAACAATACAAATCATGTTAGAAATATCGGATGGTTTTAATCAAGGAAAAAAATCAATTTAAAAGATTATTTACAATTTTTATTATTTTTCCCGTCAGTTAGTTCAGGACCTATTGATAGAAGTAGTAGATTTTAGAAGATATAAAGAGTAGCATGACTAGAAAAGATTATCTAGAATTAGCAGGGACAGGAGTTTTTAGACTTGTATTAGGGATGTTTTATAAAATTGTTCTATCTACGTATGTGTATCAATTCTTGTTTTCACTCACGAATACTGGAACAATAGTATACTCCATCAAGTATATGTATTTATATACTTTATATTTATTTTTTTGATTTTTGCAGGTTATAGTTTTAATGGCGGTTGGAACTAGTAATATTTTTAGGAGTACAAACTCAATGAATTTTTAATGCACCTTTTTAAGTGTTGATATAAAAAGATTTTTTGGACTAGATGGCATATTACTTTATCAACATGGTTAAGAGATTTTGTATTTTCAAGAGTTTTTAATGAGGGCTATAAAAACAATTGTTCAAAAAGATTACATAATGCAGTTTATGCTTACATAGTAAATATGTTAGTGATGGGATTCTGCACGGTATCAGTGTCAGTTATATTTTATATGGTTTTTATCATGGTGTGTTAATGGCTGCTTTTTGAAAATCTATCAAAAGAAAAGCTCTATTTTATAAAAAGAATAAGAATAAGAATTGGTATAAATTATTAAGTTGGTTTGTAACTATGAATTTAGTAGTAATAGGATTCTTTATTTTTCTGGAGAACCATATAAATTATTGAAGTCATTTTTAAGAAAGTAATGGTAATTAGTTTAAAAGGATAGGATATAAAAAGATGATTAAATTAAGAGCATTTTTCTATCATTAGTGTTAGTAATCTTGACACTTGTGTTTATAAATCAAACATATGTTAAAAATGTTGAAGATTATTATAAAGTAAATGATAATAGTATTCGTTATGGCACATCATACGAAAAAAATATAAAAGTAGAGATATTTTAGCAAATAATATTACTCCTAATACATTTGTTTTATTAGGATCATCTGAGTTAGTTGCTACAAAAGGATCAAGCATATCATCCTAATAGAATTTTTAATTATAGTGATTTTAATATTATGCAAATTGGAACAAGTTATTCTCAAAATATTGTTCAAGCCTCTACGTTAGGTTCGATAGAATCAGCAATGACTAAAAAGAAAAGTAGCAATTATTGAATCAGTTCAATGGTATGAAAAACGGAATACATCAAGATGCATTTTTAAATAAAAGCATCTCAAGAACATATTTTTAACACTTTAGCAAATGAGAAAGATCAGTAAAGAAACTAAAGAAAAATTAATTAATAGAGTAATTGAGATTACTAAAGGAAATAAACAGCAAAATGATATTTACAAAAATTAAAGAAGTTTTCGTTGAAAATAAAGGAAATATTCTTGAAAAAGAATCTGTTAGAACTAGAAACTAAGCTATATGCGTTTAAAATAAAACAAAAATTTTATATGGAGAAAGGAAAAGCTGACTCATCCATTGACAGGAGAATTGACGCCAAAAATATAATTGGGAGCAGATGACAAATGATTTTTGTAAAAGAAGTGGTGAAAAACAGATAATAATGATTATGCTGTAGATAATCATTATTATGATACTTATTTGAGAAATCGGTATGATTCTTTAAAAAAATTCCAACAAAGATTTAAATTATCTAGAATCACCTGAATATTCAGATTTTGAAATTTTCTTAACAGTAGCTAAGGAATTAGGGATAGAAGTTGAAGTTATCATTTTTCCTGTTAATGGGAAGTGGAATGATTATACTGGAGTGTCTAAAACCATGAGAGAGCAAACTTATAAGAAAAATTGAAGAAATAGCAAAATCAATTTGGAGTAAAAAGTGCTAAATTATGGGAATAAAAGAGTACGAAAATTATTTTTCTTTTTGATGTAATGCATGTTGGAGTGAGAGGATGGATGGAAGTTGAAAAGAACTTTATAATTTTTGGCAAATAAATTGACAGATAAACATCGTTTTTATTTTATGGACTCTATTTTTATTTTATTATTTTAAGTATTATTATTTACTGTTTCGTAACAGATTTTTCGAATGTACAAGAATTTATTTATAGTGAATTTTAAGAATTAGTAGGGATAAATTAATGAAAGAAGAAAATATTTCTAGATTTATGAGGGATGGAAAAATTACTGTTCTTCCTAAAAAAACAGAAAAATAAAATAGAAATTTTTGAATTTATTTATGCGCATTTAAAGAGTTATTCAGAGACTTATACTGAGAAAGAATTAAACGAAAAATTAAGGAACTATATGATGATTTTTGCTACAATGCGCCGATATTTAGTGGATTATAAATTTGTCATTAGGGATAATTATGGTCAACATTATCAATTAAATCCAGAAGTTGAATTAGAAAAATTAAATATAAGAATAGAAACGGTAGAGGAGAAGTCTCTATCGTTTTTGATGTTCTAAAAGATAGTTGATGAATTGTCATGAACAGAGATGTTTTCGACTATAATCGAAATGATAGCTTTACTAGTATTTTGGAGAAAAATACGGTAGGATGGATACCGGAATAAATGAAAGTTGAGGAGAAGAATATGAAAAAAGAAACGCGAAGTTTGTTTCAAACTGGCGCAATAGTGTTAAGTATCCTTTTATCGTTCTTGCGATGATTAACTCACATTTTGATTGGCAATTATTAGCGATACCTGGAAGTGCTTTTGCCTTATTATCGATTTTTATGAGCTGCTTATTATTATGGTTATTTGTAGGAATTGATTGGCCAAGTGTTTTATGTTTAGTCTTATTAGGACTGGGGTGGCTTCCAAAAGTAACGTATAGTCAAGTATTTTCTCTTTCTTTTGGGAATAGTACATTTGTTTTCTTATTATTTACGTTTATAGTGACGTATGCTTTAGAACAGACCCTTGCTTTGAAACGGTTAGTGGGATGGTTTTTTAAAAACGAATTTTGCTAAGAAAAGTCCGAGTCATTTTTTAGGAGCCTTTCTAGGAGCGGTACTAGTCATTAGTTGTTTTATTTCACCAACAATTTTATTTATGATTGTCTTTCCAATTTATGAAGAAATGATGGAAGTATTTGGATTAGAGAAAGGAGTCAACAAGCGTCCTTTATTTTAATTACATTATTTTCGACTATTGCGATTGGAACTGCGATGACGCTGATTAATCATGTATTTGCCATTACGGCAATGGGCTTGTATCATACTGCTACTGGTGTAAGTATTTCGAATATCCAATATATGGGAATTGCGATGCCTGCAGGAATTTGTATTTTTTTTGGAATGTTGGTAAGTTTACACCGATTATGGAAATTAGATTTATCAGAAGTGACTTTCCAAAGTATAGAATCATTGGAAAATTTACCCAAAGTAACGAAAAAAGAAAAATGGATTGTTGCTATTTTTTCAATTGTGATTGCTTTATGGATTATTCCAGAGTGGTTAGGAATTTTATCACCAAGTATGGTAGCTTTCTTAAAATCTGCAGGATGGCATTTCTCCAATGATTGGAGCTATATTATTAGCTTGTATCCGTGAAGATGGGAAACCTCTAATGTCGATTCAAGAGGCGTTAACACGTGGTGTTTATTGGCCAAGTTTATTATTAGTTGGGGCAACTTTAAGTTTAGGAACTTTATTAACGAAACCAGAATTAGGAGTATTACCTTTAATTGAAAGTGGATTAACTCCATTATTCCATCAATGGAGTGCGATGATGATTGTCATTGTCTTTGTCATTTGGGCGGGACTCCAAACGAATTTTTCATCGAATTTAGTAACTGTTTCGGTTGTGACGACTGTGTTAACAACAATTGCTGCTAGTACGGATTTAGGAATTCATACAGCAGTTGTCGCTTGCTTAATTGGTTTTATGGCAAGTTTAGCTTATATGACTCCACCAGCAATGCCTTATGTAGCCATTTCTGTGGGTAGTGGTTGGACAAGTTCAAAAGATGCCTTTTTATATGGCGGATGGTTATTAGTGTTAAGTATTGTAAGCGCCGTTGCAATTGGGTATCCATTAGGAACTCTATGGATGTAAGAAAGGGAAAAATGATGTTAGAAGAACAACGTCAAAAAATTGATCACATTGATCGTCAAATTGTTGCGTTATTTGAAGAACGTACGAATGTAGTAGAAGAAGTAGCAAAAAAATTAAATTAGACAATGATATTCCGATTTTAGATAGTGGACGTGAAGAACAAGTGATTTTGAAAGTTCAATCTTATTTAAAAAGATGAGTCTTTAAAAATGAGTTGGCAGAACTTTATACCGAATTAATGAGTATTTCTGTGAACATCAAAAATGGATTGAACAACAAGGATAATTGAAATAGAATCCTCCAATCACTTTGAAGGAAGTGGTTGGAGGTTTTATATAAAATAAATATTTTTCAAAAAGGTATTGCAAAAAGTTAAGGTCTAGTGTACTATATATGAGTACGTTATTTTAATAACAGCTGGAGGGGTAGCGAAGTGGCTAAACGCGGCGGACTGTAAATCCGCTCCTTAGGGGTTCGGCAGTTCGAATCTGCCCCTCCACCATTGGGGTATAGCCAAGCGGTAAGGCAACGGACTTTGACTCCGTCATTCGTTGGTTCGAACTCAGCTACCCTAGTAGGATAGACAGCTTCGGCTGTCTTTTTATTTCCTAAATTTTTATTAAATTTTTCTCAGATACTCTTGATTTAAAGTACCTAGTCAGTGATGATGGTCGTAAAGGTGGGAGGAGAGAAAGGAGCAAAGGTGATGAAAAAGTTTAGTACCTATTATTGGAAGTTTATATTTGGAATGATAGTACTAACGAGTGTCATAACAGTATTTGAGATGAATCAAGGAAATTCACTATTAGCTAAAGATGGAGAAGTCGTCTTATTCGTTTTTCTAATGGCTGTATTAATTATGGTTGCAGAACAATGGAATGGGAAAACATGGAAAAAGTTCTCCGTTAATGGTAATAGGGGAAATGATGTTTTGCGATTATGTTAACACCAATCTTTTTATGTCGTATCGTTATATGGCAGAAGTGTTAAGTTTAGGATGGATTCTTCATTTATCTAGTCCAATGATTTTATTCATACGATTACTTGGAATGATGCAATATGCATTAGTATTAGTAAAATCCAATGATGGCGATTTTTAAAAAGCGATTCAATTTGTGAAGTCTCCTTATGAAAAAGAAAATTAGTTAAAATAAACTCTCAGAATGATAGAAGCTCTATTATTCTGAGTTTTTTCGTTCATACTTATGAATAAATAGAATAATTTAAGATAAAAGACTCAGGGATTTTTGGAAGACAGTTTATAATAAAAATATGTAAGAAAGCGTTTTTAAAAAGTTTGTGAAAGGAGGAAACAATAATGAATGGAATAGAATTAGTGTGCTTTAAAAATGATTAGCGCATTAGGAGCAGCTCGTTCCGCTTTTATGGAAGCAATAGTAGCTGCAAAAAGGAAATTTTGAAGAAGCTCAATCTCTGATTGAGGAAGGTCAACAGCAACGATTAAAAGGACATGAAATCCATTTTGAATTATTACAAAAGATAGTTCAGGGAATAAAGCACCTTTTTCGTTGCTTTTTATTACATGCGAAAGATCGATTAATGAGTACCGAGATTTTTACAAGTAACAAGTGAAGAGATTTTAGCTTTATATCAACGATTGGATAAAATTGAAAAAGCCTAATAACATAACAAAATAATTGGGGGTATATGTATGAAACGTGTGTATTTATTTTGTAATGCAGGAATGTTACAAGTTTAGTGGCAAGTAAGATGCAAGAAGTTGCAAATCAACATCAATTGCCAATTGAAGTCAAAGCATTTCCTGATGTTCAGTTAGATTCTGTAGTTCAAGAATTTCATCCTGATGTGATTCTTTTGGGACCTCAAGTGAAATTCAAATATAATGCTACTCGTGAAAAATATGAGCCTACTGGTATTCCTGTTGAAGTCATTAATTTGGAAGATTATGGGAATGTTAATGGGGAACGTATTTTGAAACGCGCGATTCAACTCATCAAAAATAAAAAATAGGAGGAATTGTTATGTTTGCTTCGTTAGAAAGAATAATGGGAAGTTCCGCGGAAAAATTAGGCAATAATAAAGTCTTAATTGCAATTCGTGATGGTTTCTTAGTATCCACACCATTAATTATTGTAGCTTCTATTTTCCTTGTAATTGCGAATTTTCCAATACCTGGATATGTTGATTTCTTAGCTCAATTTTTTGGTCAAGGTTGGCCAAGTAAAATGGATGCTGTTATTGATTCAACGTTTAGTGTTTTAGGGTTGTTAGGAGCTATAGGGATTGGTTACGCTTATGCTCGTCAATTAGAAAGCGATCCAGTGCGGGGGAGCAGTTGCACTTGTTTGTTTCCTTATTATTACACCAAAAGTTCATTCTGATTTCGTAAATGCAGCGAATGGTAAAGCTTTTAATGGGTTTGCATTAGGACATTTAGGGTCAGCTGGAATGTTTTTGGCGATGTTAACAGCTATTATTTCTGTAAAAATTTTTGTAACGGTTAAAAACAAAAGGTTGGGTTATTAAAATGCCTGACGGTGTTCCGCCAGCTGTAACTCAATCATTTGCAGCATTAATTCAAGTGCGTTTGCAATGTTCTTCTTCTTTGTAGTGTATTTAGTATTCTCAGCAACAGATTATCAATACGCTCATAACTTTATTTATAAAATTTTACAAGCGCCATTAATGGGATTCGGACAAAGCTTGATTTTTGAACCAATTTATCAGTTCTTATCTACTTTATTCTGGTTCTTTGGTATTAATGGGCCAGCTGTAACGAATACGGTCTTTAATCCAATTCATTTAGCTTTTAACAGCAGAAAACTTGAAGCCTTTTAAACAAGGAGCAACACTTCCTAATATCTTTACAGGTCCATTCGGAGATTTCTTTTGAAACTTTGGTGGTGGCGGTAGTACATTATCACTTGTTTTCTTAATGGTATTCTTTGGAAAATCAGAACGTATGAAAAATTAGGACGTTTAGCTATTGTGCCTGGTATTTTTGGGATTAACGAAATGATTATTTTTGGATTACCAGTTGTATTAAATCCATTAATCGTGATTCCATTTATTTTAACACCATTAGTAAATACAATTTTTAGCGACTATTGCAACTCTAATTGGATTGATTCCATATACTACAGGTGCAGCACTTCCTTGGACAACATTTCATTCTTCTTCTCTGGCTGGTTATCAACAGGAAGTATCGTTGCAGGATTGTTCCAAATTGTATTAATTATCATTGGTATGGCTATTTACTATCCATTCTTTAGAGTGATTGATAAACAATATCTTCATGAAGAACATCAAGCTGCTAATTCAGTAAGCGATGAATTAGATGAATTATCATTAGATGATTTAAGTTTTGATGATTTATAAAAAGTAATAAACAAATAGAAAAGTTGAACGTGCGAGAGGTGGGAAGATAATAGAAATGAATGAATTTCGTTGTTATTCCCATTTTCTTTTTGAAGGAGAAAGCATATGCGAGTGATATTATTTTTGAATCAAATACAAGCGGGTTATGGTGGAAAGGAAAGAGCTGATACTCTCTTGGGTTAGAAAAAGGAGGAATTGGCTCCTACTTAATGTATAAAAGATTACTTCTTGAAAGATAATTTACAAGTATTAGCGACTGTCTATTGTGGTCCAGATTATTTTTGCGAACCATAAGGAAGAAGTGCTCATAAGATTCACAATTTGATTTTTGAAAACAAAAGCAGAAGTATTGTTTGCGGGTCCATGCTTTTAATGATGAAAGTTACACAGAGATGGCAGCAAATGTAGCGTCTTTTATTGAACATCAAACGGAGTGTAAAACGTATGTAGCTTGTTCGAAAGAAAATGAAGAAATTATTCAACAATTCAAGGAACACACGACAATGATTGAAATGCCTAAAAAAGGTGCAGTTGGTTTGAATGAAGCGTTGAAAGACATTGCACTTATTATTGCGCACGATCAACAAGATTCAAATCGGATTTATCGTTAGAAAGGAAGCGAGTGAAGTGGAGTTAAGTACCTTATGTAATCTACCTGGAGTTTCGGGAGATGAGTATGAAGTCCATCAATATTTGTCTCAGGCCTATCAACAATTGAATTTAGACTTGAAAAGAGATAAATTAGGTTCGATTTTTGGAGAGAGACTAGTGGAGAATAGTCCTTTTAAAGTGATGATTAGTTCCAATATCGATGAATGTGGAGGAATGATTGATGATATTCATGAGAGTGGATTGTTGTCTTTTGTGACTATTGGAGATGTTTTGCCAAAAGACCTTCTTCACCAACGAGTTTGTCTGTTAACACGACATCATCAACGAGTCTATGGGTATGTCCTACAAAAACAAGAGCACTATTGATTCATATAGGCGCTAAATCGCTACAAGAAGTGGAAGAGTTTGGGGTTCATGTTGAGAATTTGTATTAGAAATTCCAGTGATTGAAACGGAACAAATGATTTTAAGTAAAAATATATCTAATCGAGCGGGAGTTTATGCTGCCTATCAGTTGATGGAAACAATGTCCTCTCTACCGTATACACTTAGCATTGGAGGAATTGCTCAATCGATTGTGGGATATAGAGGAGCTATTACTGCTACAAATACGATATTACCCGATGTATCGATTGTATTAGATGTAGCACCCGTTAGAGATTATGCAGAACAAACAGTTTATATTCGCTATTTTGATAAAACATTATTACCGAATGTTTCGTTAGTGAAAGAAATCAAAACAGTTGCTCAAAGTTTAGGATACGAAGTGAAGGCAAATGTCCAAGAAAAAGGGACAGATGGGTCATTTATTCATAAATCTTTAGCAGGGAACACCAACGGTTGTAGTTGTGATCGTTAAAGAAGAAGGAGAATTTATCCAATTATTGAATAAGGAGATTTGAAACCCTGTCATTCATACGCTTCAAGTATTTTTTAGAAAAATTTAACTCTCAAAAGTTCAGCAACTTGCTTTCCAAGAAAGTTGGTGAAGCAATCATAGAAACATCATCAAATAGAATTATTAAAAACATTAAGTAATCTTGTAGGTGTCTCAGGACATGAAGAGCAAATTTTACACTCATGTCAGAACAACTTCCTTTTGTACTGAAAGAACAAGATAAATTAGGTTCCGGCTTATTTTCGTTAGGAGAGGGCGACCTTTCCATTATGTTTGCGACTCATATGGATGAAGTGGGATTTGTTGTTTCTTCAATTAATGAAAAGGGATATGTATCGATTCGACCTGTCGGAAATATGTGGGCGCATACTCTATTACAACAATTAGTGACCATTACAACGAGTGATGGTCGACAATGGACAGGGAATTCTTGGTGGGCCTCAAACGCATGCGATTTCTCGAGAAGCTCGTAAAAAAGTTGTTGCAATGGAAGATTTATTTGTCGATTTGGGTGTTGAGAATCGTGAGTCTATTCAAGAAATGGGTATTGAAGTAGGAGATGTCGTGAGTTTAGTGAGTACTTGCCAAATGATTGATTGAATCAGGAATATATGATTGGAAAAGCGCTCGATAATCGAGTGAGTGTTTCTTTAGGAATTTGGCTTATGAAAAGCTTTTAGAATATCAAAAATATTTCTAAAAGAGTGACATTAGCAACAACGATTCAAGAAGAAGTTGGATTATAAGTGCGCGTATGACAGCTTTTCCAAGAAAAGCCTTTTAGTGGCTTTTTGAAGTTGATACAACATTAGCAGGAGATACTCCAGCTAATCAAAATCATACGAAACTGGGAAAAGGTGTTTCTCTTACAGCTATTGATAATATGACAGTGACGAATCGCGGATTACTTTATTTATTTGGAAAATCTTTGTAAGAAACATCAAATTCCTTTATCAAATTGGTTGCTTTTACAAAAGGTGGAACAGATGCGGGAAATATTTATAAGTCTGAAACGGGAATTTAGCGACAACTTTATCAATTCCAATTCGTTATATGCATACGCATCAAAGTATTGTGCATTTAGAGATGTTGAAGCAACTCTTCGATTAATGTGTGCGATTTGTGAAGATTTAACAATGGAAAAATACCATCAAATATTAGAATACAATTATCATATGGAATGGAGGAGTGACTATGGGGAATGATTGCCACTTGGAGAATGGCGCTAGAAGGAGTTCAAGAGGCTGTGCAGTCATTAGAACAACAGGCATCTTCTGGAGATGCAATTGAAGTAGCGATTAAAGCAGTTGAAGACTTTCCTTATTATAAATCAGTTGGTTATGGGGGACTTCCAAATGAAGTGATGGAAGTAGAATTAGATGCAGCCTATATGGATGGAACCACTCTTGATTTTGGAGCGGTATGTGCCATTCAAGATGTGGCGAATCCCATTTCAGTAGCTCGTCAATTGAGCTTGCAATCGGTAAATAATGTTTTAGTTGGAATTGGAGCTCAAGCTTATGCACAAAAACAGGGTTTTGAACGGAAAAATATGTTAACCGATCGCGCGAAAATTCATTATCATAATCGTGTTAAAGATTTACAAACAGAGTCTTTTAGCACCTTATGCAGGTCATGATACCGTTGGAATGGTTAGCTTAGATACAACCGGGAAAATGGTTGCTGGAACATCTACAAGCGGACTGTTTATGAAAAAGAGGACGTGTAGGAGATTCTCCATTTATTGGTTCTGGCTTATATGTGGATAGCACAGTTGGTGGGGCAACTGCTACAGGTTTAGGGAAGATTTGATGAAGGAATTATTTCCTACGAAATTGTTCGATTAATGGAACAAGGAATGCATCCTCAAGAAGCGTGTGAAAACAGCAGTGAAGAATTTATCTCAAAAATTAATCCAACGAAGAGGAAAATGCTGGGGATTTATCAGTTGTAGCGATGAATCACAAAGGAGAATGGGAGCAGCAACAAATATTGCTAATTTCTCTTTTGTAGTAGCAACAGAAAAAGAATCCTTTAACGGTTTACCGGGTACATCCACAAGAAGATGGCACAATGCTTCATGAAAAAGCCACTCAAGAATGGTTGGATGAGTATTTAAGAGAACGGATGAAACCACCTGAGGTGAAGTAAATGGGAATAAGAGAGGATTTAGTCAAAGCCTCGAAAGATATTCAACCTGAATTGCACAAAGCTATCGAGCGATTAGTCGCCATTGAAAGTGTTCGGGGAGAATCATTACCAGAAGCTCCTTATGGACAAGGCCCCAAACAAGTTTTATTAGAAGTATTAGCACTTGCTGAAGAATTAGGCTTGAAACGAAAAATTTAGACAATAAAATTGGCTATGCACAATATGGAGATTCTTTCGACAGATGGGAATATTATGGCATTTTGGACATGTCGATGTCATGCCATTAGGAACAGGATGGGAAAAGTCCAGCGTTAAAAGCAACGAAGCGAGATGGGAAAAATTTTTGGACGTGGTGTGTTAGATAATAAAGGACCAATTTTGTCGAATTTATTTGCCTTATATGTATTGAAGGAAAAGGAGTTCAATTTGACCGTTCGATTCGAATTGTATTTGGAACAAATGAGGAAACGGATTTGGCTGTGTGAAGCATTATTTAACAAAAGAACAGCCCCTCACTTTTGGATGGACTCCAGACTGTAAATGGCCAGTTGTTTATGGAGAAAGAGGACGATTGAAAGTTCGATTGAGTACTTCTTTAGAACAGATTTTCGCATTATATGATTTTACTAATCAGTACTTACTTCATACAACTCATCAAGGAGTAGAATTAGGAATTAACTATTCTGATGAAGATTTTGGGATGATGCAATTAAGAGGATATACAGTTGGAATAGAGAAAGAAAGACATTTTGTGGAATGGACGATGAGTTACCCAGCCTCTGTGACTAAAGAACAATTATTATCGGATATTCAAAAACATATTCCAGAAGAAGTCGTTTAGAAGAAAATGAATTCATGGAAGCCAGTTTTTGTATGATAAAGATTCGATTTATGTGCAAACTTTACAAAAAGTCTATCAAGAAGTCGTCGATGGCAATGCAACACCTGTTACAACAACGGGTGGAACTTATGCAAAAATTATTCCAAATATTATTGCTTATGGCCCAAGTTTTCCAGGGCAAAGAGATATCGCTCATCTTCCAAATGAGTGGATAGGAATCGAAGATTTAAAAGTGAATACCATTATTTATGGATTAGCATTGTATGAATTAAGTTTCATAACAATTAAAAAGATAGGAGGAAAGGATGACAACTTTTAGAAATTTGTGCAGGAGGTATTGAGGATTGTATCAATGCTCAGCTGCAGGAGCCCATCGTATTGAATTAAATAGTGCATTACATTTAGGAGGATTAAGCCCATCATTAGCTGTGTTAACTCAGGCCGTTAAAAAAATCGATATTCCTATTATTTGTATGGTTCGACCAAGGGGAGCCGGTTTTTGTTATAACGAATTGGAAAAAGAAGTGATGTTTGAAGATGCAAAAATTTTCTTAGAAGCAGGCGCAAAGGGTTAGCTTTTTGGTTTCTTAACTCCAGAAGGAACATGGATTGGGATGCGACAAAGAAAAATGATTGAGTTATGTAAAGAATACGGTGCTGATAGCGTAGTTCATCGTGCCTTTGATTGTGTAAAAAATCCGGAAGAAACGCTAGAAAAATTAATCGAATTAGGATGCACTCGTATTTTAACAAGTGGGCAAGGAAAAAATATTATGTCCGGCTTGGAGAATTTAGCGAAATGGCAAAAACAATATGGAAAACAAATCGAATTTTTAGGGGGATGTGGCGTATCTCTTGCCAATCTAACAGAAATTTCTAGAAAAACAGGATTAGAACAACTTCATGGAAGTTTTAAATCTTGGGCAGTGATCCAACGACAACGAATGGAGAAAGTTCTTATCGCTATTCTGATAGCGGAGATTATGATTTGTGTCATTTAGAAAGTATGAAAGAAGCAATTACTATTTTAAAATAAAGGGGACTTTATAATGGGAAAAACGAATTTTAAACTGTGTAGGGCGTGATTTTAGAAAATTTTCTGCAGAAGAATTAAAACTAGCTATTCTAGGCAGGTGAGGGTAGAACGGTATGTTGTGAAATGGCCATTCGTCATCGTCCAATTATTCCGGAGTTAACACATGCGGAAATTGCTAGTAGCTTTTTGGGGAGATTTAATGCTTTTAAATGGATTTGATTGTTTAAATCCAAAAATTATGATGGAGTAGAAGGTAGCACCAATCCAATTGCACGATTAAAAAGAATTATGCGGACGTCCTGTTGGTGCTAACTTAGAACCAGTCGATTTAGAAGCAGAAATGTTGGAAACTCGACTAGTTATTCCAGCAGGAAGAATTTGCTCGAAAGAAACATTGAAATCCGCAGAAGCTTTAGGATTAGACTTTATTTGTTTAACCGGAAATCCTGGTACAGGAGTGACGAATCAAGCGATTGCCTCAAGCAATTCAAAAAGCGAAAAAATATTTTACAGGAGTTATTATTGCTGGAAAAATGCATGGGGCTGGATCAAAAGAACCCGTAATGAATCGAGAAATTGCAAAGGAACTGATTGAAGCAGGAGCGGATGTTTTATTGGTTCCTGCAGTGAACAGTTCCTGGATTCACAGAAGAAGCACTGATTGATATTGTCCAATTTGCTCATGAACATGAAACACCTGTGTTATCTGCCATTGAACTAGTCAAGAAGGTTCTTCTAAGGAAGTCATTGAACAAATCGCCATTCGCAATAAAATTTGTGGCGTCGATATTCAAATATATTGGAGATGCGGGCTGTGGTGGTTTAGCCGATGTAAATAATATCTTTGCTTTGTCCGTTGTGATTCGAGGTATGAGATCATACCGTTGCAAGAATGGCAAGTTCGGTAGTCCGTTAATAGAAAGTAAGAATAGAAAAACGAGCATTTCCAATTTGGGAGATGCTCGTTTTATGTTTAAATTTGAAAGATTAAATTAATATTCTTGTAAAACGATCAATCTCATGTTGAATGACTTGAGCCGTAAACTCTGTAAATTTCCCTGTGTGAGTTTTTCCCATAGCATCTTGATAGCGAACTTCGATTTTTGATAGCGAGTAGTGCTTTTCATTCCTGTATGAGAGAGGCAACCTTCTTCCGTTTGGTACGGTTGAGATTTTTTAGTAATAACTGGATTTACCATTACGATGTCAAATGGGCCAGCAGCAACAATAATAATGGCTTTTTGACTTCCAAACTCATATTAGCTGCTAAGCTGTATCACAACGATCTACGATTGGCACGTAAAGTATCTTGTAAGTCGATAATGACTCTGTTTATCCGTACAGGATTAGCAGGGATTGCTTTTTGTGATAAGAAAAACTGATCTTTCATAATTTCTTTTTCATACTTGTCTCCTTTATTCTGGCACATTCCAAGAAAATATTTTAGTAATTCTTCAGGGATTCCACTCCCCTTTTAAAATCCAGTGGAAAATAATCGCACTATTGCATATAAATAAACACTTCTCAGCATAGTCTTCTGGCATGGGTAGTTCTTGTTTTAAATTTTGCTTTAATTGAATCCATTTTTCCATTAGTTCCATTAGAAACTTCTCGAACGAGTTGGTCTCGTAGACGTGAAAACGCGCTCGTGCGATTGTGGTGTATAAATTCAAATTCTTCTTTAAATATTCGAAAAATTTGAACGACTGCAGGGTAGGCTTCTTGTTTTTGAGTAACAGAATGATGATGCAAAATCGTTAAAATATGATGCAAGATTTTCTTCTAACTGCTTCATCATATCGAATTTATCCACATAATGTGAGTGTCACAATCACGATCTGCAGTGCGAGAAAATGTCATCATAACTGAATGTAGCTTCAAAATCTTTTTCTTGAAGGAGTTGAATTAAGGCTGTTTTAAAAATTTCTTTCTGTTTGAGTTTGTCGTTTTTGAACTCCATCGCTTTCATCCTTCTTAAATCAACACGTCGCTTGTAATCTGGCATTGAAATTTCTGTAGCGCTATTATATAGTAAATTTAATATAATAATCAACACGTTGTTCCATTTTAATAAGTAGAGGTAGAAGGATGACATATAGCAAGTGAAAAATAGTTTTAAACGATATCAAAGCAGGAGAAACGGAAATTCATTGCGAATCATGCGATGGAATTTTTGATATTGAAAAAGGAGAATTCGTTATGAATCTTTGGGACATCTGGAGCAGGAAAAACTCAACCGTCTTAAATATTTTAGGGATGGATACAAATGATGAGGAGGGCTATGACTGATGGGTGTCAACATTTCAAACTTTGATGAAACGCACTAACGTATTATCGTAGGGATGATGGTAGGATTTTGTGCTTTCAATTTTATAATTTAGTGCCAAATTTAACAGCAAAAGAAAATGTGAATTAGCTGCTGAAATTGCAGAGATGCTTGGGATGCAGAAGAAGCGTTGAAAGTAGCAGGATTAGGACATCGTCTTCATACCTTCCTGCACAATTATCGGGGAGAACAACAAGCGGTATCGATCACTAGAGCGATTGCGAAAAGGCCGAAGATTTTACTTTGTGATGAACCAACAGGGGCATTAGATTATCAAACAGGCAAGCAAGTATTGAAGATTTTACAAGAATGTCAAGAGATTATGAGCGACTGTTATTATCGTCACCCATAATACGGCATTAGCACCATTAGCGAATCGTGTAATCTATATGCATGATGCTAGGGTAAAAAGTATCGTGTTAAATAAATTTCGCAAGCGATTGAGGAATTGGAATATTGAGAGGAGAAGAATCGTGAAAAAGAAAAATATTGAATAAAGCGATTCTTTCTTCATTGAAGGAATCGAAGGGAAGATTTTTATCTCATCTTATGTTTAATGATGCTTGGTCTCATTTGCAACTAGTAGGATTAAAAAGTTTCGGGTCCGATATTCAGGAGACGGTTCATCGAATATTTTGGAAAAATATCACACAGATATTTTTGTATTGGCAGATTATGGATTAAGTCCAAAAGATCAAGAAGAATTACGAGAAGAAAATGCCGCAGTCGAATTTGGATATTTTGTAGATACCGTGATAGCAGACAGTCCGAAAGCGATTCGAGTATTTTCTAAGACTGCTCAGCAATCGGAAGTAGAATTAGTGAGTGGAGCTTATCCAAGTCATCTGGATGAAGTTGTATTAGATGAACAGTTATCCAATCGTTATCAAATCGGGGATCCCATCAGTTTAAAAATGAATGAAGCCTCCGTCATTATAAAACAGCACGAGTTTAAAATCACTGGATTTGCTCATTCTGAGTGAAATTTTATCGAAAAATAGTAAAGGAGTCTCGACTGCAGGAAGTGGAGACTTATCAGGATTTGCCATTGTTCCACAAGAAAGTTTTGATAGCTCTGTTTATACGATTGCTCGTTTACGTTATACGAGCTTACGCAGTTTAAAAACATTTAGTAGGGAATATTTAGATGAAGTAATTGGTATTCAACAATCCATCGAGGAAACATTGTCTGATAATGGAACAGTAAGGCTGAACGATTTAAAGCAGGAAGCTGATGGGAAAAATTCAAGAGGGAGAAGAACAAATTTCCAAAGCTCAAAATCAACTAGAAGAGGGAAAAACGAAGCTCGAAGATGGGCAACAAACAATTAGCCAATCAAGAAGGGAAATTAGTTCAAAGCCAAAATGAACTTGTCCGAAATCAGAATTCTATAAATAGAGGAAATCAAGAAATTCAACAAGCGAAACAAAGATTACAAAGTCAGTTTGAATTACTGGAAGCCAATCGAGTAGCAGTTAGAAACTTCCAAACAAACTTGAATCAACAAAATAGTGCCTTTTACAAGAAGGGAAAAAGAAATTAGCTGAAGCAGAAAACAATTGAATCCCAAAAGGAAAAGGAATTTCGCAAGCAGCATTATCTACGATGCAAGAAAAATACTCACCAAAAACAAGAATTGGATGCGGGGACTACAGCTATGAGCAAGGATTGAAGCAATATGAGAGAGGATGGCTAGTTATCAAGAAGGCTTGAACAATACCAAGAAGGCTTAGCAATCCTTCAGTCTAAACAAAAATACACTAGATGCTGGGCAAAGAGCTTTTAGCAGAAGGAAAGAGAAAAATTTCTGCTGGTGAGGAAGCTATAGCTAAAGCCAAACAAGAACTTATTGAAAAACAAGACTCAATATTCAGAGGAAAAGAAAAAGCTGAAGAAAAGATTGGTCAAGCCAAGACGGATTTAGAAGATGCAAAAGTCAAAGCTTCTAAAACTAACGAAACCTCGTTATTCTGTTTATACTCGCTCAACTATGCTAGGGAGGAAGGGGATTTAAACATGAAGTCAACTGCAGAAGGGATTATTGCTGCAGCGAATTTATTCCCCGGTTGTACTATATGCCGTAGCGGCACTAGGACGGTGACAATCGATGACCTCGTTTTGTGAATGAAGAACGAATGAATGCTGGCATTTTAAAAGCGCTAGGCTATAGTACATTTGATGTGATGAAGAAATTTGCCTTTATGGCTTTTAGTGTGGGATGATTGGAACCATCCTAGGAATCGGATTAGGGACTTACTTTTTGCCAAGTATATTAGGGTTACTTTATTAAAAGAAACAATCCTTCCTTCAATTTCTCCTATTTAATTTCCCAATTACTTTAATCGCGCTACTATGTTCGATTGGTTGTAGTGTTATTCCACCTGTATGGATTGCTTATCGAGAATTAAAAGAAAGTTCAGCAAGTTTACTATTACCAAAAGCTCCAAGTGTGGGTTCTAAAATTTGGTTGAATATGTACCATTTATTTGGAAGAGATTCAGTTTTACTCAAAAGGTAACAGCACGAAATATTTTCCGTTATAAACAACGAATGTTGATGACAATATTTGGCGTAGCGGGTTCGGTTGCTTTATTATTTGCCGGAAGAGGAATTTTATCTTCTTTATCAGGTATTTCTCATCGTCAATTTAGGGAAATTATTACGTATGATGCCATTGTTGTCAAAGAACCTGTAATGACGCAAAAAGAACAAGAAGAGTTGAGCCAATTATTATCAACAAAAGAAATTGAGCATTATAGTGATGTACATAGTGAAACGGTTGCTACTAAAATTGCTGGAGTACCTGAGGAACAATCTCTAACACTATTAGTAGGAGAAGAGGCAGAGTTAAGTCGTTATTTACAGTTGTATGATGCGAAAACGAAGCAACAGAAATCTCTTTACGAACAATGGAGTGTTCTTGTCGAAAAATTAGCCCAGTTATTGAATGTTCATGAAGGTGAAACGGTTCGTTTACCAATTAAAGACGGTGTGACGAAAGAGATGGTTGTGTCAGGCATTATTGAAATGTATGCAGGGCACTTTATGATCATGTCACCAACGGTTTATGAAACACTGGCTCAAGAGACTCCAACAAAAAACGCAAGCTTTTGTTAGTTTTAAAGAAAAAGATGCGGATAGTGTACGTAAGATGTCTGCTCAATTATTAGCTCAAGATGGAGTGAAGGCCGTTGTTCAAAATACTTCTATGATTCATCGGATTGAAACAATTGTTGGTTCATTGAGTCGAGTGATGATTTTATTAACGATTGTGTCGGTTCTGTTAGCTATTGTTATTTTATACAATTTAACAACGATTAATGTGGCGGAGCGGATTCGGGAATTGTCGACCATTAAGGTGTTAGGTTTTTTGAATCGAGAGGTGACTTTATATATTTATCGTGAAACGATGGTTCTTTCTTTGATTGGAATTGGAGTGGGACTGTTGTTGGGAAAAGTATTGCATCGTGTGATTATTGAAGCGGTGGCGCCTGCGTTTGTACGGTTTAATCCGCAAGTTGGCATCGATGTTTATATTTGGCCGTGTATTTTTATCGTTTTGATTTTAGCAGTGCTCGGGATATTAGTGAACCATATGTTGAAAAAGGTTGATATGTTAGAGGCTTTGAAGTCTGTTGATTAAAAATAAAAAATAGAAATAGAAAACAACTAAAAATAGCTGTAGCAAATGGACGTCAGCAGCTTCGCTTTGCGAATCTCATGGCTAAAATTCGAGCCTAGGTCTCGAATTTCCCAGTGATATAAGTCAATCTGGCTTATATCACCAATGCTACGGCTATTAGTATTTTCATTCACTGTAGAAATAAGGTGAGGGCGTGAAAAATAAAGCAGAAAAGATTACGCTTTGCTAGCTAAGGACGCCAGCAGCCCTTACGGTCTCATGGCTAAAAACGAGCCCTCGGTCTCAATTTTTAGCTAAGAGCCTCGCAAAGGAGGCTACTAGCGTCCCTAGCTACTCAAGCGTAGACTTTTTCTGTTTTTTATTTTTTTGTCTCAATTGTCTCAACCGTCTAGTAGTCGTTCAAATCTTCCACTTCAGCAATTGAGAAATCTTTTTCTCTAGGGCTGCAACAATTTGATTCAATGTTTCGTTTGAAACTCCTGCTGGAAGAGTAATTAACAGACGACGAAGCGAACGATCTTTCTCTGTATCTAATGTCATCACATTGGCAATAGAAGCATATTGATTAATAATCTTAGAAATTTGAGCTAACGATCCTTTTTCACCACCAGAAATAATCGTTAAAACATAAGAACCATTATTCACACTCCAAGACTCTTGAAGCATATTTAATAAACTACTATGCGTTAAAAATACCATAAAAATGTTGAGAATCATCTAACACTGCAATATAAGGTAATTCCTTAATCGTAAAGAACACTTTTGAAGAACGAACTTGTAACATTGATAAATTTCGTAGTGTTTTTAATTAAATGAGTAACTGGTAGCTCATATCGCCCCCATTTGCTTTATGACGATAGATGTGCATTTTATAAATATTTCCACGGAAGAAAGTTTCTGTTTCATCTAAAACTGAACGCAACGATATCCAGAGTTTTCTAAAATAACAATCGCTTCTTCAAGAGTACAAGATTCTTTAACAACCGTTAAACTCTTTTAGGAATAACAAGTGATTTTAATAGCATAGACATGCCCTTTCTTGAAATCAATTTTTCGTGTTTTGTAAAAATATAGACACGTTTTCATTATTGATAATACCACTTTTTGATTAAAAAGTAACGAGAAATTTATTAAAAATAGGGGCAAAAATCTCTATATAATGGATATATCTCTGCATTTTCACAAAAAGTGAGTATGATATTTGTATATTTTTATTAACAAAGTAAAAGGGATAACTGAATGATGACAGCAGATTCTGATGGGAGTTCGCTGGGAATCCAGATTTTAATTATTGTACTATTAACTGCGATAAATGCATTTTTTGCTGCAGCGGAGATTGCCTTTGTATCGATCAATCAAGGAAAGATGAGTCAAAAAGCGAGTGAAGGAGATAAGAAGGCGCAACGAGTAATGCGTTTATTAGAAAATTCGGATGAATTTTTAGCAACGATTCAAGTAGCAATTACGTTAGCCGGATTCTTTCTCAAGTGCTTCTGCAGCAACTAAGTTTTGCTTCACGTATTCAACCATTATTGGAGAATGTACCGGGTGCAGAAACATTAGCAATTTTGATTGTGACTATAATCTTATCTTATTTAACATTAGTGTTTGGGGAATTGTATCCAAAACAAGTTGCCTTACAATTGGCGGAACCGATTGCCTTACATACGGCAGGAATTATTTTATTTGTTAAAAAAGTTTCCAAACCATTTGTATGGATTTTTAACCGTTTCAACGGGTATTTTAAAACGAATGACACCGATTGAATTTAATAATGAGCAAGAAAAATTAACGCGTAGTGAAATGAAATCTCTTCTGAGCGAATAGTCGCAATGATGGAGCGATTGATAAAGAAGAATTTACAATGCTTCATGAGTTTTATCTCTTGATTCAAAACTAGCTAGAGAAGTGATGGTACCAAGAACGGACACATTAATGCTTGATGTGGAAGATGATTTAGCAGAAAAATATCGAAATCATTTTTAAGTAGTTCGTATTCACGTTTCCCAATTTATGAAGAAGATAAAGATAATGTCATTGGAGTTTTTACACTCTAAAGACGTTTTAAGAGCGGCAAAAGAACAAGGCTTTCGATCAAATCAATTAATGGATTTAGCGCATCAGCCATTATTTGTTCCTTCAACGATTTCGTAGATAATTTATTAGTTGAATTTAGAAAAAAACACGTCAACATATGGCGATTTTTAAAAGATGAATACGGTGGAGTCGAAGGTGTCGTGACATTGGAAGACTTAATAGAAGAAATTGTCGGTGAAATTGAAGATGAGTATGATGTGGAAGAAATGAGTTACCGTGAAATCGATGAGAAGAATTTCTTAATTGATGCGGGAATGACATTAGAAAAATTCAATCAAAATTTTTCAAACAACGATTGATCTCAGATGAAGTGGACACAATGACGGGAATTATTTTAGAAGACTTAGGATATTTCCCAGAAGATGACGAAGTGGTAGAAGTTCGTAACGAGAATGTCTTATTAAAAACCAACTTTAGTAGAAAATGGAAGAATTTGTCGTATCTCATGTTCACTTACTAACTCCAGAAGAAGTAGAAGCGTACAAACAAGAAGAAAACGAAGAAGAAACAGAAGAATAATATATCGTAACTATCGGGTCAACGGGCTCGATAGTTTTTGTGTTTATAGACGCTAATCTCGTTAGTTTTCGATTTTTCTACGCCAAAACGTTAAAAATGGCGTAGAAAAATTGTATCATTAAAAATATATTTTCTTCCTCTCAAAAAGCAGTGAAAAAAGAAGTGTTTACTAATTGATACAAATGTATCTAATTCGTGGATTTTATTGACAGAATAGGCTTTGTTTGTGTATGATTGTCGCTATATTAAGAGAATAGGGCAAGAAGATGAAACAAGCATTAAATTTTTGGAATCAATTAAGTTTGATTAACCGAATCGTCATTGGTATGATTATCGGTATTTTTATTAGGAATTTTCGTTCCCTCAAGCAGCAGCGGTAGGAACTATCGGAACAGTATTCGTAAGTGCGTTAAAAGCAATCGCACCATTATTAGTATTCTTTATTGTGTTAAGTGCTTTAGCACAACATAAAGAAGGACATGAAACAAATATGAAATCAATTGTTATTTTATATTTGTTTGGAACTTTTGCAGCAGCATTAGTGGGAGTTCTTGTTAGTTTTGCATTTCCAATTACATTAACATTAACAGATACAGTGTCAGAAATTAAAGCACCAGAAGGAATCGCTTCTGTATTACAAACATTAATTTTAAAATTAGTAGATAATCCAGTGAATGCTTTAATGAGCGGAAACTATATTGGTATTTTATCTTGGGCAGTTGTATTTGGATTTGCTTTCCGTAAAGCAGATGAAACAACTAAATCATTTTTACATCAAATTGCAGAAGCAACGAGTCATGTTGTTAAAAGTAGTGATTAGTTTTGCACCATTTGGGATTATGGGCTTAGTTTATACAACTGTTTCAGAGAATGGAGTAGGAGTATTTATGAATTATGGTGAGTTAATTTTAGTACTAGTTGGAAGTATGTTCTTTGTAGCCTTAATTATGAATCCAATTATTGTATTCTTTATGATTAAAAGAAAATCCATATCCATTAGTATTCCGTTGCTTGAAAGATAGTGGAATTACAGCATTCTTCACTCGTAGTTCACAGCAAATATTCCAGTAAATATGGAATTATGTAGAGATTTAGGATTAGATGAAGATAGCTATTCAGTATCTATTCCTCTAGGTGCAACGATTAATATGGCGGGTGCAGCAATTACAATTACAGTATTATCATTAGCAGCAGTTAACACATTAGGAATTCAAGTAGACTTCTTAACAGCGTTAGTATTAAGTGTATTATCAACAGTAGCAGCATGTGGTGCTTCTGGGGTAACAGGGTGATCATTATTATTAATTCCAGTTGCATGTAGTTTATTCGGAATTTCAAATGATATTGCGATGCAAGTCGTTGAGGGTTGGATTTATTATTGAGTATTACAAGATTCTTGTGAAACTGCCTTAAATTCATCAACAGATGTTTTATTCACAGCAGCAGCAGAATTTCGTCAATGGAAAAAGAAGGACGAGTGATTAACGTTAGTCCGGAATTAGCAGAATAACATTTCTAGGAAGACTTTTAGTCTTCTTTTTTGTGTTGACTTTTTAAAATAAGAGGTATAATTAATTTATGAAGTTTACAAATGTAAATTTAAGAAAGGTGGTTTTTAAAATGATAAAAGAATTTAAAGTAGAAGGATTAAAATGTTCAGGTTAAAGTGAAAGCTGTTGAAAATGCAGTGAGTGCTGTTGAAGGTGTTGAAAAAGCAAGTGTTGATTTCGAAGCTAAAAAGCTGACTGTAGAATTTCAACAAAATAAAGTAGAAGAACAAAAAAATTATAGAAGCTATATCAAAAAGCAGGATATCAAGCTGAATTAGCATAATAGTAAGAAGGAGTTGTTAATCATGAAGAAAGAAGAATTTGCATTAGAAGGATTACAATGTGCCGGTTGTGTCAGTACGGTTGAAAAAGTTGTCCGAGATCTTCCAGGAGTTAAAGAAGCCAATGTGAATTTAGCGACTGAAAAATGATGGTGCAATTTAATCCAAAGGAAGCAGATGTACAAAAATTATGGAAACTGTTTTCTAGCTGGATATCAGGCTATATTGATAAATGATGAAGAAGATGTGTTAGAAAAACAGCGATTAAAAAGAAAAACAATTACAATCACTTAAAGTAAGAGCATGGGTATCAGGTGTGTTTGCCATTGTATTACTTTTATATTGCGATGGGTGAAATGATTGACTTCTCTTCCACAAATCTTACAGCCGATGGAACATCCAATTGTATTTTTCTGTAACGCAATTGATTTTAGTAACTCCCTATTTTATGGGTTGGTCGTAGTTATTTTTGTGAATGGATTTAAGGCATTGATTAGAAAGCATCCGAATATGGATTCATTAGTTGCATTGGGAACGAGTGCTGCCATTTTTATATAGTGTATGGAGTACGATTCGTATTTTTAGCTGGAGAGTATCATTATGTGATGCATCTCTATGTAGAATCTGCAGCAGTTATTTTAGCTTTTATTACTGTAGGAAAATATTTTGAAACTTTAACAAAAAGGAAGAACTTCTCAAGCTGATTCAATCATTAGTCGCTTTATCTCCAAAAAGTAGCGACAGTTATTCGTGATGGAAAAGAAGTAGAAGTTCCAGTAGAGGAATTACAAATTGGAGAAGTAGTCTTCGTACGACCAGGTGAAAATTCCTGTGGATGGGATTATTATTTCTGGAGAAAGCTTTTGTTGATGAATCCATGATTACAGGCGAAAGTGTACCAGTCTTCAAAAAGAAGGAAGTAAAGTCGTCGGTGCTACGTTGAATACAACTGGTCTCATTCCAGTTGAAGTAAGCCGTTGGGAAAGATACAACATTATCTCAAATTATTCGTTTAGTAGAAGAAGCGCAAGGCTCTAAAGCACCAATCGCTGCTATCGCAGACCGTGTAGCCGGAATTTTTGTTCCAATCGTGATGGGATTATCTCTCTTAGCAGGACTTTATTGGGGATTGATTGGTGGAGAATCTTTTGAATTTGTCGTAACCGTGATGATTTCTGTATTAGTTATTGCTTGTCCATGTGCATTAGGATTAGCAACTCCAACTGCCATTATGGTAGGAACAGGTTTCGGTGCTAAAAGAGGCATTTTAATTAAAAGTAGTGCAGCTTTAGAAGAAGCTGGACATGTAGGAGTTGTATTACTAGATAAAACAGGAACGATTACAAATGGTAAACCTAAAGTGGTCGATATTCAAGTATTCAATGATTATTCAAAAGAAGAAGTACTAAATATAGCAGCATCAATCGAGAAACATTCGGAACATCCATTAGAAAAGCCATCGTGGAAGAAGCTGAAAACAAGAATTTGACGTTTTACCAATTGAACAATTCCAATCTATTTCTGGTATGGGAATTCAAGGAATTGTGGATGGAAAAAGAAGTATTACTAGGGAAATCATTTATTATTACAAAATCAAGGAATTGCGGTAGATGATTTTAACACAGTGATTGATGAAGTAGCTTCTCAAGGACAAACAGCAATGTTCGTAGTCATTCAAAAACAAGTAGCCGGAATTATTGTAGTTGCTGATACGATTAAAACAACTAGTAAAGAAGCAATCCAACAAATGAAAGCATTAGGACTTCAAGTTCGAATGGTCACTGCAGATCATGAAAAACAGCCAAAGCGATTGATGAATGAAGTTGGAATTGAGACGGTATATAGCTAAGTATTACCAAATGAAAAGCAAGTGTTGTCCAACAATTATTAGACGAAGGCTATCAAGTAGCCATGGTTGGAGATGGGATTAATGATGCACCTGCACTTGCCAAAGCAACAGTCGGAATTGCGATTGGTTCTGGAGTAGATGTTGCCATTGAAACTGCCGATATGGTGATGATGCAAGATGATTTAAGATTAGTGGCTAAAAACGATTCAATTAAGCAAAAATGACAATGATGACAATTAAGGAAAACTTATTCTGGGCATTTATTTATAATGTGATTGGAATTCCAGTAGCGATGGGTGTCTTACATTTCTTTGGAGGCCCATTATTAAGTCCAATGATAGCAGGAGCTGCGATGAGTTTTCAGTTCCGTATCAGTTGTAGCTAAACGCATTGCGATTGAATCATAAATTATCTAAATTGGAAAAATAAAAAGATGAAGCGACCCCAAAAGTTTAATTTTTGAGGTCGCTTCAATTATTCCTTCATTATTTTATATCCATGTCTTTGTTTCTTGGGAATATAACATTGTAGTAAAAACTAGCAATACAAAATATAACAATTACTGGTTTAAGAAATGGAAATGAATCGAGAATATTGGTAAACCAAACTAATAAGGCTAAAAATATAAAAAGTAATACAGATGATTATTTCACAAAATTTCATATCAATCCCTCCAGACATTCATATCGTATCTATTAAGTAAAATGACGATGACAATTAAGGAAAACTTATTCAAGAGTTGCTTCAATGTTGCATTGAAACTACAGCTAAAATAAAATATTAATATTAATACAAATATTAAAAAAACTCATTGGATTAAATTCTTGAATTTTTCTTTTTATAGACTAATACAATACTTATTGTCACTGAAATCAAACCCATAACAAACACAAATACTGTTATCATTTATCATCACCTCGGGTAACAAGCAAATTTTTGACTATCAATTCAAATCTAAAAATAACACCAACACCATCTAAGTTGGCATGATGAGTAATATTTTAAGTTCTATCTTTTAATTTTTGAACACGAATTTAAGAAAAAGCATACAGTAATGCTAGATAAAAACAAATAGTCGATAGATGAACAAATAATAAGAAAAAGTCAGGTAAGAAATAATATATAAGTAGTACTGTTCCTACGCCAAAAACAGTACCGTAAAATAAATAATTACCAAATAAAAACTTTACTCATTTTTACTCATCTCTATTCACATTAGGTATCTAGTTTTCCTTATTCATCCATATTCTAAAAATATAAATTCAGAAAAACAGACTTATATTTTAGAAAAATTGATGTATAATTATTTTTTTGTAAGGGCTTTATAAATGTTTTTTTCAAAAAGTTGAGATTGTTATTCTCCTAAAGAAAACTTTCTCGATGAATGATTACAGGAGAAATTGAACCCCTAAATTATCAAAATTGGAAAAGTAAATAGAACACAAAAGTTAGAGGGCTATATGTTGATAGTCCTCTTTTTATAGCATCAATTTCATTTTTGTTTATGGTAATATATGAGTAAATAGGTGCGATTTAAAAAGTAGATTAGAATAAAAGAATCGAGGAATCGTTTTATGGTAAAATGGTTACGATACATCCAGGACTTTGGAAAGAAACTGTCAAAAATATGGATTCGAGTCCTCTCAATTATCAAGAAAGAAAATAGCTGAATATTTAGGATGGGGACATCTCTATATTTTAACGCATCCTCAAGTTCGACCTGATTGGAAAGCTGGATATGAAAAATAGGATTTCAACGTGATGAATTGATATCGATCTCTCATTATCAGTCAGATATTGGACATGATGAATTAGTGTTCGCCCTTCTGATATTATCGAAAAATATCCAAATGGGAAAATGACCGTTATGAATGGCTTTTGTAGCAAGTATGGAATTAGAAGAAGAAACATTATATTTTACTTCGGGACTATTTTTTTAAAGAAAAAAATAAAAAGAGGAATTAGAATGGCTTAATCGAGATGGAACGACAGCGATGAGAGCCAGGTATTATAAACCAAAAGAAGAACCGACTCTATTTATATGATGGAGGATAATTACTTATATTATAAAGACGGAGAATGGTTAACATATGAAGATTTATTGATTCAAGTATTAATCAAGCTTACCGATAAAAATGACCTTCTGATTAGAGATCAACATAACGTTGTGACACCAAAGCTATGGCGATTTGTAGAAAATACGAAGGAAAATATTTTGAATATATTCATAATAATGTATTGAAAGATCCAGCACATAATTTAAGAAGAAAAACGCGATACTTAGTAGCTTCTGAAGTTTTATCAGATATTTTACAAGATTTAGGCTATCATACTTGGTTTATGCCACCAATCTATGCTTCTCAAAATAATTCTGTAGTTACAAAAAGAAGCAAGCCTCGTTCTTATTGTTATGTTGGGAATATGACAGAAGTAAAAGAGTAGGATGGATTATTGAAGCCTTTTAGGCAATTGGAGAAAGAGGAGTTCCCGTCGAAGTTTCTCTCTATGGGGGAGATTTGAATCAATTAAAAGAGAAATATGAGAATTTACCTACTAATATAGATATTGTCGGTTATGTAGATGAAGTACCATATTGGAAACATGATGGGTATATCTCCACTTCTCAAAAAGGAATTATTTGCGAATGCTTGTGTCGAAGCAATGAGTTTTGGGTTAATTCCAGTGTTATCTAATGTAGAAATTGCGCATCAATATTATGCTGCTAAAAATTCAGATGTTTGCCTGTTTGATTCACCTGAAGAATTAGCAAGTGTTGTTAAACAATTATATAAATTTAAGAAAGAAATTACAGTGAAAAATACGATTGAATTTGTGAAAAAGTATTCAATAAAAGGAGTTTCGGAAAAATATTTATCAATAAATAAATCATGAAAAATTATGTGTGACGCTAAAATAACAGTAATTTTTAGGATAAATTCCTTTACAAAGTTAAAAAAATATTTGTGTATAAATTATACAACTATTTGATAACTAAAAAAATAGAATGCTATGATTAATGAGATACAATATAAAATTTATATAACAATTAAGAATAGTGAAAAGAGGCTTTTTATGAAAAATTAGTTTCAGATAAGATTCAAAAATATTCATTACGTAAGTACAAAGGAATTGGTGCTGCTTCTGTCTTATTAGGGATGATGATTGTTGGAGTTAGTCCGAGTATCAGCTGAAGAAGCTGCAAATACAGCTAATGAAACTACAGTAACACCTGCAAAAGATAATGTAGAAACGGAAACATTGAGTAATGGTGCAGGTAGCTATACAATGCCGAGAATGCATGTGTTTAGTGGATTGAGTTACACTGGAGCAGATACGGAAGATGCGTATAAAACAAATCATAGTAGAAATGAAGATAGGGCTAAGTATAATTTAGATAGAGTTGAAAAAGGAACATATAAAAACAAGGAGAAGATACCTTTAAGGATTCAAAAATTTCTTATGTCACAAAAAGAAGGTGAAGTTCTAAAAGAAGAATCGGATGTAGAAATCTCTGTTGGTGATAAAAACTCTAGTAGCACAATGAACTATAAAATTCGTGGACTTTTTGGGAAACGTTATGAAGGAAATGTAGCAGATTTAAATAATGATGTTTTAACTAAAATCAAAGAAGCTGATAAAGTTTTAGAAAAGAATGGAGAAAAATATCATAAGATTGATACAGAAGTAGATAAACATGAAGGGACTACTAAGGAAACAACTTTCAATGATATTACAGTGCATGCAAATCCTGGTAATTTGCATAATGAAGATGGAAGTATTCGTTATAATAATATTAAAGAAGGTAGTCGAGTTTGGTTAGTTTCTGAAAACAGATGAAGGGAAATACGGAAAATATGTTTTTAGCGACAAAATCAACTACAGCGAATGATTCTTGGGCTGTTGAAACATTTAAACAAGGCGAAAATAATGCTAAAGATTTTACAAAAGAAAATATAACAACTGATGGTGGAATTAAGGAAGGAGATACTATCTAGTTGTTGAAAATGAGGTAGCATTAAAAGACTCTGTTTCTACAGCAACCGAACAAGCAGCTTATACGGTAGGGACAGTTTTTAATGAGAAAGCATTAGAGGAAGGCTTAAACAATCTTTTTAGATGAGAGATTAAGAGATTTAAAAGACGAAGATGTCACTAACCCTAAAAAGAAAAAGACATGGGAAGAAATCTATAAGGATACATTAATAAATAAAGATGCAGTAGATAATAAGAATCGTCCTACTTATTCTGTACATCAAGAGTTTAATGGTTATATAAGAGAAAACGGGAAATTTGTAGAATATCATGATGTGACAGAATATATCACTAAGCTAAAAGAAAAATTTGGTGAAAATGAAATTACAGTAGGATGGAAAAATTCTCGAGATAAAGTAGAGCCAAAATTTGTTGGAAATATTGAAGACTTTAAAGAGACTGCTAACTACGAGAGTGAAAAAGCAACTGTCACGAAGTTTAAAGAGGCTCATAAAGCAATTCAGTATGTCGACCAAGTTCCAAATCAAATGCAACTTTTGTAAAAATGTGTTTGAAGTAAATGTGATTTTAAATTAGAGATAAGAGTACAGATTATTATTATCCTAGTGAAGATAATGATGCTAATCAACCAGAAAAACATATTTAGCTTATAGCTTTTGGATATTTTGTACTGAAATATAATGATGAAGATACTAGATACCAATATGGATTAGGCCAATTATATAAAGAATATGAGAAAGATGGAGTTCTTTATAGAATTGCTGCACCTACTACATATATGATGAACATGCGTCAGTTTCTGCTCCTATTTATAGTGAAATTCATTATTACAATTTATATCAACCAACTCGTGCCTACCACGTTAGTGACCAATTAACTAATGTTAAAAACATCTACGCTAAGGAAGAAACAGAAACGACTGAAAATAAGGGTAGAGTCATTGTTAAGTATGAATTAGCGGATGGAACTTCTATTAAAGAAAACTGCAGATGTTGTTAAAGACTCAGTGATATCATCTACAGAAGCTAAATATTACCCAGATAAGGGCAATAATAAAGTAATAGTAGGGAACACCAACGACAACAAACAAAGAAGTTGTCTCATGATGCTACAATAGTAAAACTACCCGAAATTACAAAAGATGGTAAAAATATAAACTAGTAGGATTGAAAGAGGGTTCCTCTGCAGAAAAAGGAAACGTAGGATCGGGAACTACTGAAATTACCTATGTTTATACACTAGCTCCTGGTGGAAATGTGTTTGCAAAATACATGTTAGAAGGAACAACTACTGAAATAGCAGAAGGGAAAGCCTTAAAACAAGATGCTTCTATTGGTGAGGAATATACGTCTGTTGCTCCAAAAGTGGGAACACTGCTTCAAAAAGATGGGAAAACTTATTTCTATAAAGGACATCGTGCTACTTCAGCGCCTGAAATAGGTACGGTTGATGAAAATGAAAAAACAGTTATTTATGACTTTGTAGAATACTCTAGTGAAAAAGGTGAACCAGAAGTACAGCCGGAATTACCAGAAGGAATTGTGAGCGAGAAAGGTGAACCGGAAGTCCAGCCAGCGTTACCTGAAGGTGTCTTGAGTGAAAAGGGCGAACCAGCGATTCATCCCGTAACTCCATTATTAATTACTCGTCATATTATTATTGGATCAAATGAAGAACTTGTTCCAACTGAGGTGGGTCATTTTGGTCCAAAACAAGGGATGATTACCAAAGATAGTAAACAATATCAATATGTATCGACTCATGAAGAGGATGGAATTACAACACACTATTATAAAGAAATGACTAGTGAGTCTCATACGAATGTACCAGAAGGAATGGAACGTCTTCTCTCCTTCGGTAGAAGTAGAGCAATCCTCTGAAGAAACAATAGTATCTCAACAAGAAACAACACAAAATAATACTGAAGAAATCCATTCAAATGAACTTCCAAAAACAGGACAAGTAGAGTTACTTCCAACATGGTTAGGATTCCTAAGTTTAATAGGTGGGGTTTTCGTTAAAAGAAAAACAATAAAGATAATTTTTAAATAATCTCAAATTCAAAAAGTCTGTCACAGGAGAACCTCTCCTAGGACAGACTTTTTGTTCTATTCTGAAACAATCAACAATGATTAGTCTTCTAAGTTTACATTGTGGTAAACTTTTTGAACGTCTTCATTATCTTCTAAAGCGTTAATCATACGTTCAAATAAACGTAAGTCATCGCCTGTTAATGTTACTTCTGATTGAGGAATCATTTCGATTTCAGATACTGTAAATTCAGAAATTCCTAATCCTTCTAATGCTGTACGAACAGTGTTGAAGTCGTTTGGTTCAGCATAAACGATTGCTTGGTCGTCTTCTTGTACAACGTCACGAACGTCTACTTCTGCTTCCATTAATTGTTCTAATAATTCATCTGCATCTTTGTTTGCGATACCGAAGATTGCTGTATGATCGAATAAATAAGTAACAGAACCTGGTGCACCCATGTTTCCGCCGTTTTTGCTATAAGCAGCACGAACATCTGCAGCTGTACGGTTTACGTTATTTGTTAGTGCATCTACGATAATCATAGAACCGTTAGGACCGAATCCTTCATAACGTAATTCTTGGTAATCGCCATCGCCGCCACCTTTAGCTTTTTCAATTGCACGTTCGATAATATGACGAGGTACATTATAAGTTTTTGCACGGTCAATTACGAATTTTAATTTTTGGTTAGAATGTGATCTGGTTCGCCTTTGTTTTGCTGCCACTGTATCTCAATTCCGAATTTTTTGCATAAATTTTACTGTTGTTAGCATCGAGTTTAGTTTTTTTCTACGATGTTAGCCCATTTACGTCCCATTTTCTCACTCACTTTCTAAAAATATCTATAAGACATTCTTCATTATACAGATGGAAACTAGGTTTGTTAAGTATTTTCTATTCAGAAATGCATTTTACAAGAAAATTTTTATAAAAATGTTACACTATAAGGGAGGTGAGTTTATGAAAACTATTAAAGTAATCTATTTAGGAAGTGAAACTTGTGGGGTTTGTCATGCATTACAGCCACGAGTCGATGAAGTTACAGAACAAGAAGGAGTAGCGTTAGAAGTTATAAATGTAACGCAGCATCCTGAAGTGGCAAGTCAGTATCAAGTGCTAACAGTTCCGGTTGCGATTGTGTTTGTAGGGGATAAGGAATTTGCTCGTCAAGCGAGATTTATTGATATGGAGTTGTTTGAAAAACAACTGCAACAAGCGAAGGAATTTGCTCAAATGGAAGACTATTCATCGTAAAAATGGCAGAAGGTTTATTGCCTTGAATTTAATAATTTCACAATAATTATTCAGTTGTATTTAAAAAGGAAAGTGCTATAATGATGGCAACGAATGGGGGTGGTCTTTTGTATGTAGACTTATTATTACTGTTAGTAGCTGTCATTGGAGTTTTCATTTCTTTGTTCTCCAAATGGAACTTATTAGGTAGTGTGATAATAGTAATAAGTTTTGCAACCTACAGTTTCCTTCATCCATACTGGGATTTCTTCGTCATCATCCTATTTGTATTTGGTTTCCTATTTTAGGATTTGAAGTATTAATTCCAGGAATTGGGGCTTAGGAGTGTTAGGACAGTATTTGTATTAGGAGGGATGTACTGGGCAAACCAGGCTGTCATGGATTTAGTCGTTTTAATGTTAATGTCACTATTGTTGGCAATAGCCTTGTTAGTTTTATTGGTAAAAAGAGGAAATCATTTTTCTCACAAGAAAGGATTAGTATTACTTTCTTCTCTAAAAAAATCAAAAGGCTATTCAACCTCAAAAGGATATGACGATTTAGTTAATAAAATAGGAAAACATTGACGGTATTACGCCCAAGCGGAAAGGCTGAATTAAACGGCGAAATCGTTGATGTTGTCAGTACGGATTTGTCATCCAGAAGATACAATGATACAAGTTGTAAAAGTAGAAGGAAGTAAAATCGTCGTACAAGTTTTGAGAACAATAATAAGTAGGAGGGAGTAAAATGTTAGAAAAGGTTTATTCAATAACAACAGGGGTCATTGGACCTCATTGTGATACTATTTCTAATTTTAACAGTAGTCATGTTATTTTTAGATTTGTACCAATTGGGTTATGGATCACAGCGTATTTTTTTCTGATGTAAAAATTGGAGTGGGCACATTAGTAGGGATGAGATTACGTCGAGTAGCTCCTCAATATATTGTGCGTCCAATGATTAAAGCAACAAAAAGCAGGATTAAAAATCGATATAAATGAATTAGAAGCCCATTATTTAGCAGGTGGGAATGTCAATGTAGTGATTGACGCGTTAATTGCAGCACAACGTGCGAATATTGACTTAGAATTTGAACAAGCGGCTGCCATTGATTTAGCAGGTCGAAATGTATTTGAAGCAGTTCAAGTGTCTGTTAATCCAAAGGTTATTGAAACTCCGGTTATTGCAGGGGTTGCGATGGATGGGATTGAAGTTCAAGCAAAAGCAAAAGTAACAGTACGTGCCAATATTGAACGATTAGTTGGGGGTGCTAGTGAAGAAACAATTATCGCCCGTGTTGGTGAAGGGATTGTTACTACAGTTGGTTCAGCAGCTCATCATAAATTAGTCTTAGAAAATCCAGATTCTATTTCCCAAACGATTTTGAGAAAAGGACTAGATGCAGGTACAGCATACGAAATTCTATCCATTGATATCGCAGATGTTGATGTAGGTAGAAATATCGGAGCAAAAATTACAAGCAGAACAAGCAGAAGCTGATAAGAAAATTGCACAAGCTAAAGTTGAAGAACGTCGTTCTCTTGCCGTAGCGCAAGAACAAGAAATGTTAGCAGAAGTACAACGCATGCGTGCAAAAGTTGTAGAAGCTGAATCGCAAATTCCATTAGCGATGGCAGAAGCTCTTCGTAATGGAAAACTTGGAGTCATGGACTACTATCAATTGAAAAATATTCAATCAGATACAGATATGAGAGAAGGATTAGCAAATCTTCTGTTGAGAGTGAATCATGAATATTGTACTCTTTCTCTTGTATATATCGATCCTCGTCATCATGTCTGCTGCTAGTTATTTGAATTTAAAAATAAAAAGTAAAGAAAAGGGATTTAACCAACTGCACGATTGGTTGAATCATTCTTTTTCAAGAAAAACTGTTTTCGCCTAAACGTCATCATCCCAAAAATCAAAAAGTGGTAGATGTTGTTGTGGAAGAAATGCCGGAAACAAAAGCGACATTATCTCATACAGAGAAAATGAGACAACAATTTTTAAAAATTGTACAAGTCTTTCGACAATTTTCACCAGAGGACTATTCTTTATCCGTATTCGATAAGGAACTTATTCAAAGAGTATCGATTATTTCTTCAGAAGAAATTGATACTATGAGAAGAAGTGCACTATTAATTCATACTGAAAAATTAAAAAGATTATATTTAAATAATCCAAATTTACCAGAAGAAATATTAGAACATCTTCGATCTTTTGTAGAAGAAATGGAAGCAATCCAATTACAGGGAAGAAGAAGTTCAACATATGGGTTCAAAAAGGTGAATTAGTGGTAGAAGCTGCAAAAAGTGCAACAAACTATACAAAGAAAAATCGAGTATTGAAACATCACTTACAATGGAAAAGCGATTATCGCAAGTGAAGTGTTGTCAAAACCAAAAAGTATGCGATAGTATCGTAGAAAGAAGGCTAGGCAGAAATGCTTAGCCTTCTTATTTTGTGTTAAAATATACCTAGTAGAGAGGTGAATATCATGTTAGAACAAGAAATGATTTCTCAGTTAAAAATAAAACAAGCAAATAATCTAGCGTTAACACAAGAAGAATTAGAATGGTTATGGGAGAATATAGGAAATCCTAATCCAGAAATTCGAGATGACTTAGTCTTTAATTTATTTGGACAAATTATTTTTGAGCAATTAATTACAAAAGAACAATTACGCTGGCTCATTGAAAAAAATAAAAGTCACAAATCCTTTGGAGTATAGAATCGAAGAAGGTGGTAGTGCCACAGCGTATCGATCATTTTCAGCACTTGTAATGGGCATGATTTTTACAAGTAGACGGGGATAAAACAAGTGGCTATGACTCTTGTTTAACAACTTCAGAGAGAACAAATTGGATGCAAAATGGAATTGTTATTTGAACAGAGAAAAAGACAGAACAGGATATGATGAGAAGTTAGGATGGGTACACGCATTTGCTCATGGAGCAGATTTATTAGGGACCATTATTTTCTTATCCGGCTTGTACCCAAGAATATGTACTAGAAGTATTAGAAGTCATTAGTGATATTTTTTTCAAAAGAGCAAACAACCATTTATAGATGAAGAAGAAAGAAGATTAGGATTAGCAATCTTTTGGAATAGAGTCTGGAAAATCTTTCTCAAAAACTGTTGTGTGAGTGGATTAAAAAAAGCAAAGATTTGAAGAATTAGATGGAAGCCGTGAAAGTTATCAACGTTTAGCAATGTACAAAAAGTTTTTTAGCGACAATCTATTTTTAAAATGGAATCATTGAACCTTTGGGAAAAATTCTTTAAAGGATGAGATGATGGTGATTCTCCAAGAATATTAGAAAAACCACCGACACAATGGTCGGTGGAAAAAGGATTTTGAAATATTTAACTTGGGAGGATAATATTTCTTATTTGGGAATGACTAAAGTATAGAGTGAAATTTTGAAAATAATATGAAGACTCCAATAAGAAAGTGAGAAGACTAGAAAAATAAAACAGAAAAACATTTATTACTGTAGCAAGGTCGCCAGCAGCCAGCAAATGCTGTCTCATGGCTAAAAATCGAGCCCTAGGTCTCGATTTTTCCCCAGTAATATAGCCTGAGGCTTATATTACTTTTTGCCATGGTGATGAGTTTTTCTCTGTTTTATTTTTATGTAATAATGTCATTTTTCATTCTTTTTATGTGTTATAGACGTCTGAGGAATCAACTTTCTTTAACCCATTTAGAAGAAATAGAGTTCCTAAAAATAGACAGTATTTAATGGAGACAATAACGATAGAAATTCTGTAGCAGTTGGCTACCTTGTTTTATAATTTTGTTCGCCAATAAATTTCCTAGCCCATCCATCTGCAATATTATGATTTCCTGGTTCAACAAGGATTTTTGTTCCCAAGGATTCGATTTGTTTGAAAAATGTGTTAAATCTACAAAGTTTTGATATTCACCGTTAAAAAGTTAAACTCAGCCAACAAGTAAAGCTTTTGGACGTTCTTGTTCAACTTAAGCAACTAAAGCTTCCATACGTTTACGAACATTGTGTAACATAGCTCCTCCTACAAATTAGCGTTCTCCTTAACGGAGAAAAATAAAACAGAAAAACATTTTTCCAGGGTAAAGTACTATAAGCCCTTGGCTTATAGTACAGGGGAAATTTGAGACCAAGGCTCAAATTTTAGCCATGAGACAGCATTTGCTGGCTGCTGGCATCTTGCTACGGCTAGAAATGTTTTTCTGTTTTATGTCATATTCTACGTAAATTATTTATTTGTACAAGCAACGAAACTTTCTCTAATGTATCTTCTGGTAAGTTTTTACCGATAAATACTAAAGTCGACTTACGCTCTGTATCATTCCAATCACGTCCACGAGAAATATCAAAAACTCATTTGAACCCCTTTGGAAAATGATTTGGTAATCTAAACCTTCTACGCTTAAAAACCTTTATAACGATATAATTCAGGTCCATAAATATAAACTAATTCATTCAACCATTCGTTAATATGAGCTAAAAACAAGAGGCTTCTCTGTTTCAATGACAAATGAATTAATCCCACTATGGTGGTGATGTTTGTGATGATGTCCATGATGGTGACTGATCATGGTCTCATCGTGGTGGTGATCTTCATCATGATGGTGGTGATCGTGTTCACTGTGTGCATGAGCATGACCGCATTCTTCGCAGTGTTCTTCATCGTGATGATGGTAGGGCGATCATGTTCGCCATGAGCATGAGTGTGTCCACACGCTTCACAATATTCTTCTTCAGAATTTTCTTGCATTTCTAAAATTTTCTTTTCAGAAGCATAGAATAATTCAAGACCAAACATATCTTTCATTTCTACTGGACGAGCATCTAAATCTTGAATTTCTGCAAAAGGATTGATAGAACGAACTTCGTTAATGACTTTTGCATAAATTGTATCGTCTACTAAACTATGTTTAGACATAAAGATTTTATCTGCAAAACCAACTTGTTTTGCTGGTTCAGTTTGATGAGTTGTTTGATATAAGAAATTTTTTGAATCGACAACTGTTAAAACAGCGTCTCAAAAATAAAATGTTCATTTAAAAATGGTACATTGATAAATGTTTGAGCAATTGGTAAGGATCTCAAGCCAGTTGTTTCAAATAATACACGGTCCACTTTAATACCGTTTTGTTCTTTGGACCATTAAAATAGATTTTAACATGTCTGCAATATCTGTACGAAGAGTACAACATAAGCAACCATTATCCATTTGATAAATTTCTTCTTCTACATCTAATACGAATTGATGGTCAACACCAATTTCTCCAAATTCATTAATAACTACGGCAATATGTTCACCGTGTTTTTTTCTTTTAATACTTTGTTAATGAGAGTTGTTTTACCTGCTCCTAAAAATCCGCTGACAATGGTTACTGGAATTTTACTACTCATCATAATTTCTCCATTCATGTAATTAAATCGGCATAATTACGATTCTATTCTATTGTATCATTGCAGGAAAAATGTCAAAATAAAAACTGTTAATTTTATAGAGAAAGAAAATCAAACAGAAAAATCAATTTTTATGGTATACTGACAATTGAGAATAAATGGAGCAGGAGTGTGCATGATGCATCGACTGGAGTCGAGACTTTATACAAAAACATCAACATTTATTTGCATGTCCCTATTGTCATGCAGCTATTGAAGCGTTAGATGGGTATAGTCTGGTTTTGTACGAACCGTCATCGTTTTGATATTAATAAAAAAAGGTACTTCCATTTGATGAAACAAAAAGCGAATGAGGATTATGATACAGAGCTATTTACGCATCGTTATGAATTAGCGCAAAGTGGTTTCTTCAATCCTTTATTAGACGAAGTTTTGTCACTGATTTCAAAAACAGGAGAATCAACTAGTTGTTGATATTGGCTGTGGAGAAGGAAGCCCGCTTGCTTATTTATCGTCATTTTTAGAAGATATTCCTTTAATAGGAATGGATATTGCTAAGGAAGGGATTTGGCCGCTAGTAATCATCATGCTCAAAAAGCTTTTGTGGATTGTGGCAGATTTAGCGCAGTTACCTTTTAGTGATGAAGCTTGTGGTACACTCATTAATATGTTAACTCCTTCGAATTATAAGGAGTTCAACCGTGTATTAGCACCATGGGTGGGAAATTAATTAAAATTATTCCTGGAAGTAATTATTTAATTGAATTAAGACAACAATTATATAAAAGTAATGCAGAAAAACAGTACTATTCTAATGAGGATATTGTAGAACGATTTAAACAAGAATATCCATCTATGAAGATAAAAGAAGTTTCTTATCAAGTGACACTTACAAAAGAAAATGTATGGACACCTATTACAAATGACTCTTTATATTGGGGAGCTAGTAAAGAAGATCAAGACTATAGTAAAAATCATCCTTTAAAAACTATTACGGTACATTTATGGATATTAGTCGGAGAAAAAGAATTAACGGAGGAAAGAAAATGGGATTAAAAAGATTTATTTAAAAACAAGAAACAGAAGAAACAGCACAAGATAAACCAACATTCAAACTAGGGGTAGAAGATGCCTATAAAATTAGCGATGATTCTCTAGATTTAGTAGTAACAGGGAATCTAGAAGGAACATTAAAAGTAGGGATTTTTGTTTGGTTGACAAATCTTGGGGATGATACTGATCTGTAAGAACTTCTGCGATTTATGCAATGGAAAATGCTCAGCGAGAAAAAGTGTTTGAAGTAACAAATGAACCAGTGGCTTTTTGGTTAGAAGATGCAATGCCTTTTAGGCATTAAAAAAAGGAACTGTATTACATGAAGAAGGTGCTGACAAAGAAGAAATCTATAAAACATTTGTCAATACATTAGGAAATGTCTTTGTGGACGTCAAGAAGGTGTTTTTAACACAAAGAGATATTGATACATTGCTTAGCAGATTTATCAGAAATTGCACGTGTATTTTTACTATACTGTCATATGAATGCTTCACAAGAAACACCAGAAGAGTATACTGCAAATGTCGGCAAAATTGAACAACTAATGATTGCTGAAAGGAGATAAATTACTACAAGCAGATGAATTAGTAACCGTGTATTCTACAGAAGAACCTTTATTTATTCTCTCAAACACAACAAAGAGAAGAAGGTGGATTCATTTGTAGTTCTCCAATGATTTTCATTGCTCCAGTAGCGTATGAAGAAAGATTAGCGTCTCGATTTGCAGACACAGAAATTTTTGAATTACGTCGTATCTCAAAAAGGAGAAGATGGAAAAGGAATTGAGAATTTCTTCTTAGAAACGTTCTACCAAAAATGGAGCTACAGGTGTCCATCTTGTAACAGAACAAACATCCCTTGCAGCAGAAGGGATTATTGCAGCGCCTGATTATACAGGAGTAGCAGAAGAAGATATTCCTGTCACAAATCCTGATGCCATGAGATGCATCTTGTTATTAGGACAATTAGGATTTCCGCAGACAGAAGAACAAAAATTATGCATGGATTATACTATCGTTTCTATGCTTAGAATTACCAAAAGCAAAATTCTTAACACCAATCAAGCTAGAAAATGCGCATCCAAATGCTCAAATTGACTTACAATCTGGAGAAAAATGAATATTGCCATTTTTACCAGGGAAAGATGAAAAAGAAGCCATGGTTTTCTATACAGATTGGAAGAGATTAAGACAAATTTATGATGAAAGCTGAGGGAATGATTCAGACTTTATCTCAGTAACAAAAGCTTTCGATGTAGTCATTAACCCATCAGAAAATCCAGCTCTTGGATGTTATGTCAATGATGAAATGTTTGAAGAAATGAAAAAGTAGACTAATGAATGGCAGAGGAGTGTTCGAGTAAGAACGCTCTTTTTATTTTTAAATTTTCTATATAGAAGTAATTGACAAAGTGAATAAAAGGAGGTATAGTTCTATATAGAAATATTTTTGAAAGGAGGGTGTATATAACTTTGAAAAATGCATGCTGGGAATTTAATTCATCATATTAGCTTAGTAATAGAAAGAATTTTGACAAAATTATTAAAAATGAACCAAAAGCTTTATGTAGAAGTGAACAAATAAAAATTTTTATCCGTACTGTGGGACGATCCAGAGGATATACTACTATACTGATTTGAGTATTCGAACAGGGCTTGCTAATAATACATTAACAAGTATGATTAAAAATTGGAAGAACAAGGATTAGTTTGTTTGAAACATTGTCCCAAAGACAAACGAAAAAGATATGTAAATTTAACGGAATTAGGATGGGCTCAAAAAGAAATTGGAGAGAAAATTTATCAAGAATTAGAGAAACTTTTTATTCCGGATTTAGTAAAGAAGAAATTATCCAAGTAGAAGAATATTTAAATCGAATTCTTCAAAAATTTAAAGAAGAATGAAGTATTGAAATAATTTAGGTGTTAGGAGGGATATGTATGATTGAATACAAAAATGTAGCATTACGCTACAAAGAAAAATGTCTTAAAAAGATGTGAATTTACGAATTGAAGACTGGGGAGTTTATGGTGTTAGTGGGGCCATTCTGGATCTAGGGAAAAACGACGATGATGAAAAATGATTAATCAATTAATCGAACCAACAGATGGAAATATTTACTTGAATGAAAAACGGATTAAAGATCATCATCAAAGAGAATTACGATTAGAAACGGGATATGTTTTGCAACAAATTGCGCTTTTTCCAAATTTAACAGTAGCAGAAAATATTGCTTTAATTCCTGAGATGAAAGGTTGAAAAAGAACAAAATCCAAGAGCAATCAAAAGAATTATTAGAAAAAGTAGGACTTTCTTTGAAGATTATGCGAATCGTTATCCAAAAGAATTATCTGAGGAACAACAACGAGTAGGAATTGTTCGTGCTATTATTGCGACTCCAAAAATTTTATTAATGGACGAACCTTTTTCAGCATTAGATGCCATTAGTCGTAAACAATTACAAGATTTAACCAAACAATTACATCAAGAATTTAAAATGACAACATTATTTGTCACACATGATACAGATGAAGCCGTAAAATTAGCAGATAGAATTGCTGTATTAAAAGATGGAGAAATTGTACAAGTAGCTACTCCTCACGAAATTCAAACGCAACCGGCTAATGAGTTTGTTAAAGAATTATTCAAAGGGGGAGAACATCATGAATGAATTCATCTGAACATTTCAAGAGAGAAATAGTGAGTGGATGCTAGCTTTTGGACAACACCTTCAACTTTCTTTTATTAGCGTTATTATTAGCAGTAGTAATTGCTATTCCTATTGCAGTGTTAGTGAGTCCGTCGAAAAAGATTTCTGGATTTTTATTACAAATTGCAGGAATTATTCAAACATTACCATCTTTAGCGTTAATTGGATTATTTATTCCATTAATGGGAATTGGAACATTGCCAGCCTTAACAACATTAGTGTTATATGCTTTATTTCCAATTTTGCAAAATACAATTACAGGGCTTCAAGGAATTGATGAAAGTCTAGTAGAAGCAGGAATTGCTTTCGGAATGACAAAATTCGAGCGTCTTAAAAAATTTGAAATTGCGATAGCGATGCCTGTCATTATGTCTGGGATTCGTACCGCAGCAGTGTTTATTATTGGAACAGCAACTTTAGCAGCATTAATTGGTGCTGGGGGATTAGGAAGCTTTATTTTATTAGGAATTGACCGAAATAATTCAAGTTTAATTTTAATTGGTCATTTCTGCTGCTGATTTTAGCCTATTTTATTCAACTTCTTATTGAAATGGATGGAAACTGCAAAATTAAGAACAATTCTGCAGCCTTTGTAGTCTTAATTATTGGATTAGGAACTGTATGCTCCAACTATTGCTAAATGCAAACATCAGATAAACTAGTTATTGCAGGAAAAATTAGGCCAGAACCTGAAATTTTGATGAATATGTATAAGTTATTAATCGAAGATCAAACAAGATTAAAAGTTGAAGTAAACCAAACTTGGAAAAACAAATTTTATATGAAGCATTGAAAAAGGGAGATATTGATATTTTACCCAGAATTTTCAGGAACAATTACAGAAAGTTTATTGAAGAATAAGCCAAAAGTAAGTCATGAACCTGAAGAAGTGTACGAAGTAGCTCGTGAAAAGGGATTTTAGAACAAGATGGTTTTGTATTTTTAAAACCAATGGCGTATCAAAACACTTATGCAGTTGCCGTACCAAAAATCATTAGCAGATTCTGAAAATTTAACAAAAATTTCTGATTTGAAAAAGTGAATCATCCATTAAAAAGCTGGATTTACATTAGAATTTAAACTGGATCGTGAAGACGGAAATAAAGGATTGCAAAGTATGTATGGCTTACAATTGGATGTAGCTACAATGGAACCTGCATTACGTTACCAAGCCATTCAATCTGAGTGATATTCAAGTTACAGATGCTTATTCAACAGATGCAGAAATTTCACGTTATCAGTTGAAAGTTTTAGAGGATGATAAACAATTATTCCCACCGTATCAAGGGGCTCCTTTAATGAAACAAGAATTATTGAAAAACATCCTGAATTAGAAGGAATCTTAAATAAATTAGCTGGAAAAATTTCTGAAGAAGAAAATGAGTCAAATGAACTTTTGGAAGTAGAGCGAATGGAAGACCTGCTGAAGAAGTTGCTAGAGAATATTTAGTGAAAGTTAATCTTTTAAAACAGTAAAAGGGCATGAAACAAATTGTGATTTGTTTTCATGCCTTTTTAGTATCTATTTTTAGAAAAAGACTTCACTGACTGCATTTGTTAGTGGGAATAAAAAGTCTGTAATTTCTGAGGAGTTTCTCCATGAGCAATCCATGTTTGACAAACACCAAAACAATGCATTTGCTAAATAAACACCACAATATTCTAAATCTGTTTTCATTTAACGTATGATTTACAGAACGTTTTTAAGATATCTGTTTTTAGTAAAATAAGTAATTTATTTCGAAGAAAATTTTGAATTTCTTTTGTGCCATTTTCAGATAATAAGGCTGCTAAAGAGGTTCAGACTGTAAAAATTCAAATACTTCTAAAAATGGCTTTGTTGTTTATGATTGGCATATTTTTACAAAATATATTCTAGCGTATGAAAAAGTCTACTTTGATAATGGTCAATCATATCGTATTTATCTTTATAGTGCGTATAAAAACTAGAACGACTGATTCCAGCTGTTTCTGGCTAATTTTTACAGTACTAATTTGGTCGAAAGGTTGTTCTGCTAGTAATTGTACCATTGCATTTTCAATAGCTTGTTTTGTTTTTGTCGTTTATTACCTCTGTCATAATATCTCCTTTATATACATTTTTATACACTGTGTCTAAAAATGAGTTTTAAAACTTGTTATTTTTCTTTTTATTGATGTATAATCTATTTTTATCAAAAATTAGACAATGTGTACAGAAAAAGAGGGATTATATGTTTAGAGAATGGAAAGCTGTTTTGAAAAACCAACTTTTATCATTGTGATGGTAGGAATCGCACTAATTCCTGCTTTTGTATAATATTATATTTTTATCTTCTATGTGGATCCATATGGGAAATTATCTGAATTACCAGTGGCAGTTGTGAATAAAGATGAATCTGCTTCCTATAATGGAGAGTCAATGAATATTGGCGAAGATATGGTCTCGAATTTGAAAGATAATGATGCATTGGATTTTCATTTTGTAACAGAAGCAGAAGGGTAGAAGGCTTTGAAAATGGCACTATTATATGGTTGTGACCTTACCTAGTGATTTATCCCAAAAAGCCTCGTCAATTTTAACGAATCATCCGGAACAAATGAATATTCATTATCAAACTTCTAGTGGGCATAGTTTTTATTGCTAGTAAAATGAGTGATTCAGCGATGGTTCAATTAAAACAAACTGTTGCGAAAAACGTTACAGAAACTTATACAAAAAGCTTTATTTGAAAAATGGGGAATTTAAAGAAGGGATGGAACAAGCTTCGCAAGGAAGTCAAACTCTTGCTGATGGGTCTAATCAATTAAAAGATGGAAGCCAACAATTAGCGACTAATTTACAAACTTTGGCTCAATCAAGTGTCACTTTTTCAAATGGAGCAGAGCAATTTAGGAATGGACTAGCAACTTACACAGATGCTGTGAAAAAAATTGATGCAGGGTGTAGCAACCTTCCATAATGGATTACTAACATATACAGGAGCTGTTTCTCAATTAGATAATGGTTTAAATCAACTATCTTCTAAAACTCCAGAATTAGCATCCGGAATTCAACAATTAAATGATGGCGTTCAAGCATATGCTGGTGGAGTGGTGAAACTAGACCCGGTTTAAATCAATTATCTAGTGGTGTTCAAGCTTATACATCTGGAGTGGATAGCTTATCTTCAGGTAAGTCAATCGGCGTATCAATCAGACAAATTGCGAAATGGAGTTCAACAATTGAATCAAGGAATTCAGCAATTATCGAGTCAATTAGAGGCGTCTGCACAAAAAGAGTAGTCAAGTTTCTCAATTGGCAGCTGATTGATCAATTAAATCGCGCCATTCAATCAGCGAATGCAACTGAAAGTACAGCATTAATGGGTAAAGTAACGGATGCTTTGTCTACAATTGCTGCTTCAGCACAAAGTGTAATGGTGAATAGTCAAGCTTCTCAACAAGCTGCCTTAACAGCCATTCAATCAACCAAAAGCTTATAGCACATTAAGTGCGGAACAAAAAGCAGAATTAACAGCAGCTGTGTCGAATCAAACGAATACGAGTGTGCAAGCTGCAAAAGAAATTTTATCGACAATTCAAGCATTAAAAGGAATTTGGAAAAATGCAAAGATCTCAAGCAGATAGTGTCGCAAAAATTACAATCTGCAGCAGGAAAAGTGTTGCCATTAGCTTCTTCTTCATTAACACAATTATCAGGAGGACTCTGGAACACTTCAAACTAAAAGTCAGTCAACAACTTGTTCCAACTAGCCAAGCGATTCAAAGTGGTGTAGCTGCTTATACAAGTAGAGTGGATAAAGTTGCTCAAGGAGCCAATACTTTAAGCTCTAAAAACAGTACTTTAAACGGTAGTGTCAGCCAGTTAGCGTCGGGTTCTCTCAATTGGCTGAAAAATCTTCAACTTAACTTGAGTTGGACAATTGGCGCAAAAAGCTCCTGAACTAGTTACAGGTATTGAAAAATCACTCTGGAAGTAATCAGTTGAATCAAAAATCTTCAGAATTAGTATCTGGAATCACTACCTTACAATCAGGAACAAATCAGTTAAATCCAAAAATCTGAACAACTCCTTTTAGGTTCTGCTAAATTAACAGATGGATCACAAAAATTGCAGAAGGTCTCAGAAAAACTTGCTGATGGAGGACATACTCTTTCAACTGGATTGGAAACTTATATGGTGGAGTCACTACATTGAGTAGTGGATTAATGGATGCAAATGAACAATTAGCATTAGCTTCTACGGAAGAAACAAATGCGAAAACTTTATCAAATCCATTGGCATTATCGAAAACAGATGATGATGCCGTAGCTGTTAACGGAATTGCGATGGCTCCATATATGATTTCTGTTGCTTTATTTGTCGCAGCATTATCAACGAATATGATTTTTGCAAAACTTCCATCTGGAAGACATCCAGAAACCCGTTGGGCTTGGTTCAAAGCTCGAATAGAAATTAATGGAATGATTGCGGTATTAGCAGGGATACTCGTTTATGGCGGAGTACACGCCATTGGATTAACAGCAGTCCATGAAATGAAAACATTATTCCTTATTGTATTAGCAAGCATCACATTTATGGCAATAGTGACGGCACTAACGACATGGAATTCTCGTGTGAGCATCTTCTCACTTATACTATTATTATTACACCAGCCCTCAGTGCAGGGACTTATCCTCTGCATTAACGAATGATTTCTTCAAAACTATCAATCCATGGCTTCCGATGAGTTATATTCAGTATCAGGATTACGTCAAAACGATTTCTATGGCAGGAACGATTCAAGCATCAGGTTGTGTTCTTAATGATTATACTGTTAATCTTTATGGTGCTAGGAGTTATTGCATATCGACCTGGTATGAGCGAAGAGTAGAATTTAGGATAAATTAAAAGTGGAAGAAGCTAGTGAAAAATTATTGCTAGCTATATTTTGGATTTATTATTCTTAGAATAGGTATTGATTTAAGAGGGACAAAATAGGAAAATAATAGGAAATAAATTCAGGTTGTTTTTATAAATAGACAATTGTAATAAAAATAAATAATAAAACTCCACAATGTTCTGGAAAAAGTTGATTTAATATTTTTGCAAGCGGTTTAAAAATAAAAGTTGTGGAAATGGTTGAGGGTGATTTTAATGAATAATAGACAGGTGGATTTATTGAACCGATTAATTCAAGAAAAATGAACCTGTGACGGGGAAGGTGTTAGCTCAACAGTATTTAGTTTCCACTAAAAACAATTTACAATGATATTTCAGTTATTAATCAATATCTAAAAAGCTTTTTCTTCAGTTATAAGAAAAAGCCTAGCCAGGAATTTATATTGAAATAGATGAAAATATAAAGAACAGTTAAAGAATACTTTTTCAAACCTCACAAAAACGAATAAACAAAATGAAGAGTGTAAACTGATATCTACATTTATATTGAAAATGAAATAGATATTTTAGATTGTTCCATTGAAAAATTTTACGAGTGAATCAACTGTAAGAAGAGAAATCCATGAACTGGAAAAAGAGATTAGTAAGAATGGAATCAAATTGATTAAACATCATGAAAATTTCACTAGATGGTTTGGAAGACAATATTAGAAAAATTCTTCCGTAATAAGTTACTAGTGGATTAATTCATTTTTAATTTAACAGGATTATCGGATTATGGATGTATCAATCAGAATAGAGTTCAAGAAATTATCCAAATTATGAATCAGCTGTTAGAAAAGTATAAGTTTTTCAGTTTGCTATGAATATCGTCATTATTTATTAATGGATTTGATAATTTTTGATATTCGTTGGGGAAATGGATACTTTATAGAACAACAAATGATTTAGATAGCAATAATCCTAAAATTATTGAGACTTACTTATTGGCTAGAGATTTATTGAATGAAATTTCTGGAACAGAAGTTGCCGAAAAGGAGATTATTTCCTCTGCCAAAGTTTAATTACTATTGGAAATTATGAAAAATTTTATTTAGAGTCCAATGTTCAAATTGAGAAGACAGTAGATGAATTCATAGCTTTAGTTGGTGAATTGGCAGGTATTCATTTTGAGCAAGATGAGTATTTAAGAGGAATGTTAATCAATCATATTCCAGCAATGATTATGAGATTACGAAATAAAATTCATTTAAAAAGTGATTTAATGGAAGAAATTAAATACCAGTATGGAGTTTTTATATAACTTTGTATGGTTATCAGGAAAAAGTCTTTCATAATTTCAATGTTGAATTAACGGATAATGAAGTTGGCTCTTTTAACGATTCATTTAGAAATATCCGTTGAAAAGATAAAAACCAATGAACATCTATGTAATATGCCCACATAGTTTAGCAACATCAGAATTATTATTGAATCAAGTTAGAAAAATAACAGGTCAGTACGAACATATTCATAAAGTAGAATATTCTAAAGTAAGTTCTTTAGATGTTAGTGAAAAATGATTTAGTTATTAGTTCAGTGGAATTAGAAAAATATATCATTTCCATATATTCATGTTGGAACGATTATGAAAGAAGATGATTTACTAAAAATTCAAAGAAAAACTTTTTAGCCAATACAATGGAGCAAACACAATATAACTTTTAACGAAAAATGATGAAGAATATACGAATCGACTTATAAAAATTACTTGGAAAAATCGATATATATAAGAGAAAAAGGTAAGTAGTGTAGATAACTGTTTGTCAAAGATAATTCAATTGGCTAATGAGAACAATTTAGAAAATATAAATTTTGAAAAGACTATTCGCCATAGAGAAAAACTTAGGCATAACAGTACTTATACAGGAATAGCACTTCCTCATGCTAATCCTAAAGAGGTGAATACTAGTGAATTAATAATGATGACATTAGATAAAACTCGATTTATTGGGGGCAAAATTTAGTTAAAGTAGTTATGCTTATTGCTATTACAGAGAAGGAATTAGAATTTTTATAAAGATGCCTTAAAGGTAATTTATTCTAAGATTGATAGTTCTTCTTTATATACAAAATTTATGGGAGAGCGAAGATCATGAAAGTTTTATAACAGCATTATTTTCGGAAGCTAACTTTGAATCAATATTATAAGGTGGAAAAATGACAATTATATCACAGTTAGTCAATAAACAATTAATTAACTTAGAAGGAGAGGGCGAAGACAAAAAGAATTGCTTTCAAAAATTGTCTAAAAACTTTGTTTGATAAAGGGTTTGTAACAGATGGATTTGCATCTGCAATTGTGGAACGAGAGGAGGAATTTCCAACAGGATTAAGATTAGAAAACAGCAGTTGCAATTCCGCATACTTATAGTGAATATGTGAAAAACCATTTATTTACATTGTTAAATTATCAAAACCTATAACTTTTTATTCAGATGGGAACATCGGATGAAGAGGTTCCGTGAATTTTGTAATTGTATTAGGAATTTCTGAACCAAAAATCAAACAGGTTTGTTAGTTGAACTACTGAATATTTTTTGGACAAGATGAATTTATTACAAAATTGCAAAAATGCAAAATCAGAAGAAGAAGTTTATCAATTATTTGTAACAGTAGAAATGGAGGAAGAGTTATGAAAAATTAATGTTGTATGTGTATCAGAGTGGCTACTTCTCAAACAGTAGCATCAAAAAGTTGAAAGATTATTAAAAGAAGCCAATGTACCTTTGCGAGATTGAAGCTGTAGATATGAAGGTTAGAAATGCATTTAAAATCAGCAGATGGATATATTTCAATCGTTAAAGCAAAAAGACTATGGAGTTCCAGTATTTAACGGAATTGCATTTTTAACAGGGATGGGTCAAAAACAAGAGTTACAAAAATTATAGATTTCTTAAATAGTTAGGAGGAAAAATTATGGAAACCTTGCAAGTAATTATTCAATACATTTTGGATTTAGGAGCAGCAGTATTTGTTCCATTTTTAATGTTAATTGTTGGGTTAGCAATGAAAAATGAAGTTCAGAGAGGCTTTTTACAGCAGCGTTAACTTTAGGAATTGCATTTACAGGTATGGAATTCTTGTAAACTTTATTATGATCAAGTATGGTGCAGCAGCAAATGATTTAACAACTCATACTGGATTAAGTTTACCAGCGGTTGATATTGGTTGGCCTGGTGCAGCAGCAATTAGTTGGGCTTGGCCTTATGCTTTTCTTAGTGTTCCCATTACAATTAGCGATTAACTTTATTATGTTAGTGACTAAAACAAACAAAAAACATTAAATGTAGACTTATGGAATGTTTGGAATAAAAATTTTTACAGCAGTAATTGTAACGTACTTTACAAATAACATTTTCTTAGGATTTATTGCAGCAGCTATTATTGTTGTATTAGAACTAAAAACTTGGAGATGTATTCGCGCCAGAAGTAGAACGTTTAACTGAGTACCAGGAATTACAGTGCCACACTTCATTTGTATGATTGCAGTAATTTTACATCCAATTGATGAATTGTTGATTCCTGTTTTAAATAAACAATTTGATGCAGACACATTAAAAAAAGAAAAATTGGTGTATTTGGTGAAAATGGAGTAATGGGGCTATTATTGGGCTTGCATTAGAGCTGCATCTGGTAATGGTATTAAATATGCATTAACTCCTTTCAGTTCAAGCTGCAACAGCTTTAACTTTATTCCCAATGGTATCAAAAATTATTCTCTCAAGCTTTTATCACCAATTTTCAGAAGCAGTATCTGACTTTATGCGTGAAAAATTTGAAGATCGTGAAGTTTATATTGGTTTAGACTGGCCTGTACTTGGTGGACGTAATGAATTATGGGTAGCAGTTATCTTTACAATTCCGGTTCCTTTTTAGTAGTGACCATCGTCTCACTCAAATAATATTGTATTACCATTTGCAGGTATTATTAATTTATCATTTGTTGTAGGAGCTCTATTATTAACAAATGGTAAATGTATTAAGAATGATTGTTCATGGTTTAATTTCTACTCCTTTATTCTTATATGGAGCAACTTACTTCACTCCATATATGACTCTGTTTAGCAGAAATAAAACAAAAACATTAAATCAAAAGTGGTTTAATTTCATGGGCTACTTTTTGAAGGACCAGATATTCGTTATATTTTAGCAAATGGATTTAATGGAGATGTTATAGCTATTGTATTAGGAGTTGTATGGTTGGCTCTTATGTATGGTTATTAAAAGATAGAAAGAAATATAATGAAACATTAGAAGCAGAAGTGAATAAAATGAAGAAGTTGCTTGTTTTTAGTATTAGGTATAGCTATTTGTCTATCTCTATCATTTCCCAAATCATATGGTTAACGATCTTAATTTTACCTGTTGCTATTTACTTGGATAAGCAGAATTTATTCAAGGAATTTGATGAAAGTAGATTAAAGAAAATCCAGTAGTACTAAAAGAATCGTAAATTAGATGAAATTTTAAAGGATTGGTCTGCAGGAACAAACAGAATAGAAGAATCAATGAACTTGAATTCGGTTGAATGAGAAAAATTTGAAGAAATCAAAGAATGGATCTCATTATAGGGATCCGTTCTTTTTGTAGAATAAATATTAGGAATCGTTTATAGACATTATTTAATAGAATAGTTTAATCTTAATAATAATAAAGTATTGCTCAAAAATCACCATAAATTATTAAAATAAACAAATTCGGTTGACGACAGTCAAGAAAACGGTTAGCCATTATATTGGATAAACAAAAATCAGGTCAGGCTGAAAAATATTATAGTTAAAGAAGGGGAATAATTATGGGGTATCCTAAGTTTATTGAAGGATTATGTCAAGTGACATATGATATGGAATAAAGGCTGGGACGAATATGAACGGAGGAAATGTTAGTTATCGTTTAACAGTTGAAGAAGCTGAAAAATCTTGAAAGCAGCTTAGCTGGTACAGAATATACGTATTATGCTGATAATAGAAAAGAAGTGGAAGTTTTTAGATGTTCCAGAACATGTGAGAGGAGAATATCCTAATCTACTGCTTCTGGAAGCCATTTGTAGAACATTACATTCTCAACCACATGCGGATACTGGTATTATTCAATTAACAGATAAAGGTTATCAAGTAGTTGCAGGTTTCTGGACAGGAAAACGTCCTACAAGTGAAATCTTCATGCATGTATTGTCTCATGCAGCTAGATTAAAAACAAAACCAAATCATAGAGTAGTAATTCATAATCATGCAAACAAATGTTGTAACTTACTGCTTATTAAATGATGTAACATCTGAATCTTTTATCATTAGATTTATGGTCAGTGTTAACTGAATCAATCGTAGTATTCCCCTGATGGAATCGTTGTTCTCACCTTGGGAAGTACCAGGAACTCAACAAATTGGTTCTGCTACAGCTAAAGAATTGAAACTCATCGTTTAGTTGTTTGGAGCAAACATGGAGTTCTTTTTCACTGGTGTAGATTATCAAGATTGCTGGATTAATTGAAACTGCTGATAAAGCAGCCCATATTGCATTAGATGTTCAAAGAGTTAGTGGTAAGAGCATTTATGAAAGTAATGTTCTATCTAAAGAAGATTTGAAGAAAAATCTGTGCTGTTTTAAAAGTGCCAGAAAGATATTTAGATTAATTTGAACAAATTGTAACCTGTTGGTAAATCCAACGGTTTTTAGTTGTACGTAAATTTGATAAAATTTATAAAAACTGTGAAAAATAGTAACAAATGATAACAATCAGTCACAGGAATAGAATGCAAACAATAAATCAAAGGAAGTGATTTTATGAATTTTTCAGGAAAAAGTTGCTATCGTGACAGGTGAGCAAATGGGATTGGAAAAGAAGTAGTAAGAGGAATTGTTGAAGGTGGAGGTTTTGTAGTGATTGCAGATATTAATGAAGCTGCTGCTACAAAAACAGTAGCCGAGTTTGAGCAGAACATACTGTGTTTGAATATATATCTAGGAAATCATGAATCCATTGTTGCAAGTATGAACAAGATTCTCTCTGAACGTAAAGTTGATATTTTCAGTCAATTGTGCAGGAGCGATTAGTGCGAAGCCTTTCGATCAATTGACGTATGAAGAATGGAAAGAAACAATTCGTATTAATCTTTCTGGATGTTTCTCAACGATTAGTACGATTTTCCCTCACTTTATTGAAAATAAAGGCGGTAGAATTGTTAATGTCTCTTCTGTTGCTGCAAAAATTAGGAGGAGGTCTTCTAGTACAGCAGCGTATGCTTCTTCTAAAGCTGGGTTAAATGGTTTAACAAAAGCTGTTGCTAAAGAAGGAGGAAAAATACAATATTGCTTGTAATGCGGTATGTCCATCATTTACAAGAACAGATATGACAACAGTACTTTCTGAAGATAAAGAAAAAGTCAAAAGTTATTAGTATGATTCCTTTAGGACGTCAGTGCTGAACCTGTTGAAATTGCTCAAATGATTCTATTTTTTGCTAGTGATTTGGCAAGTTTTGTTACAGGGAAATCGGCGACCGCGATGGCGGTATTACATTAGATGGTTGATTCTCTTTGTTTGGAGCACAATTTTCAAAAGGTATGTGAATGTGATGAAAAGATTAAAATTCCTGGGGATACTATTATTGTTCCTATGTTTATTGATGTTTTATTAATACATTTATCCCTCAAATCTTGCAAATTGGAGGATTTACAACACCGATTGTAAAAGGTGCTGGGCCATTGGTTGGTGCGTTCTTATTTGTCATTAGGTGAACGATTTCCCTATACACCGAAGGCTGTTGTTCGTGGGGCGTCTATTATTATCGCTAAAATTATTGTATCCATTATTCTAGGATTATTAGTGGCAAAAAGTTTTCAATGATAATTTCTTAGGATTGAGCGCAGTAGCGGTAATTGAGCAATTTCAGTAGCGAATAATGCGATGTATGCTGGGATTGTAGAAGTATATGGTGATGAAATTGATGCTGGTGCTGTTGGGATTACTACTTTAAGTGTTGGTCCAATGGTAACAATGGCGGTGTTAAGTACCGCAGGATTAGCGAATATTTCCATTTGGAACTTGATTGGAAACGATTTTACCACTCATTATTGGGATTATTTTAGAAATGCCTTTTCCTTATATGAAAAGTTCTTTCAAACGGAAATTACAGCGATTATAATTGTTGTAGGATTTTGTTTAGGGGCAAATATGAATTTTGGACAAATTCTTGAAGGTGGATTACCTGGTATTTTACTAGGTGTGATTACAACCTTAATTGGTGGGGTTGCAGCGATTGCTGCAGATAAATTGTCTGGAGGAAATGGGGTTGCAGGTGCTGCGATTTCTAGCACGGCTGCAAAGTGCTATTGCGACACCAGCTGCTCTTTTCTGCGGTAGATGCCTTTAAAGCAATTGAAGCAACTGCTACAACTCAAATTAGCGCTTCTGTTATTGTGACGGCTATTTTAACACCAATTTTAACGGCGTATATCGCGAAACGAGTTCAGCAAAAGACAAGAATGTGGAGAGTAACAAAAACCACTCCCGTAACGTTAGGCGGAGTGGTTTTTATTTAATCTAAAAATAAGTATGTTCAGCTTTCCATTCTAGTATTTTTAATATGGACCCAGAATCCATAGATTCCTAATGTGATAATACATAAGAAAAACCATTTGACCCAGTTTCTAAATAATTCAAGTGCAGTCCCATTAAATCCAAGTCGTCGTCCTCAACAACGGTATGCTTCAATTTCCCATTTATACAAATGCAAACTGCCCAAGGAGTTCTAATCCAAAGGTAAATGTGATAATAAAAATGAAATAATGCAACTAAAAATATACGTTAGTATATCTCCATTAAAATAACTTTTTGCATGATAAATCCCTTCATCAGTTGATTGTAGTGTAACACGGAGAGAAATTTACTGTCAAAGAATAAAAATATAAATAAGTTCACGCTGAGGGCAGTTGTAATGTTTTAGAAAAGGTATAAACTAAAGAAGATATAGAAATGCAGTTGAGTGATGCAATTTAATTGGAGTAGTCTAGGTGATGGAGTAGCATTCGTAATATTGTCGATATTGTGATTGTTTGGTATCTATTATATAATTTATTACTCATCATGAAAGGTACAAGGGCTGTACATTTTGATGAAGGGATTGGCAGTCGTTGCAGGTCCAAATTCATCAGTTATATGTTTGAGTTACTACTCTGATTGGATTATGAATTTAGTGATTCAATGGGGAGTTGTTGGAGCCATTGTCGTCTTTCAACCAGAAATTGAAGAGGATTAGAACATATTGGTCGTTCGAACTTTTTCAAAGAGAGCTTCTGGGAACGAATCAAGCTCAAAGGATGATTGAAGAGTTAAATATTTCTGTACAATATGTGGCGAAAAGAAGAATAGGGGCTTTAATTTGTATTGAACAATCGAATTTTTAGAAGAATATATTATACAGGATTCCTTTTACAATCACGAATTTCCAAATCAATTAATGACGCAATTTTTATTCCGAATACACCCCACATGATGGGGGCGGTTATTATTCGAGGTCATGAAGTGGAAGCAGCGGTACGTTATTTACCATTATCTGAAAGTAAATTTATTCCTAAAAGAATTAGGAACAAGACATCGTGCAGCTATCGGATTAAGTGAAGTAACAGATGCTTTTAATTATTGTTATTTCAGAAGAAACGGGGGAAAGTTAGTGTCGCACTGCGTGAAAAATTATTACATGAGCTAACCTTAGATGAATTTGTAGAAGTTTTAAGTGAACATTTGATTACTAAAGAAACTTCTCAAAAAGATTCGACAATTTTAACAATGATTATCGATTTTCTTTAGAGGAGGTCGAATCAATGATTAGTGAAGTGGATGACAAAAATCATTTTTAGTACTAATATCTTTTGTTTTGACGATGGCTTTTATTTGTATACGCAAGTGAATCAAGTCCAAGTGAGACAATCATCAGCTGTTTCTATTCAGACAACTTCGAATACAATTGGAACGTTCCTGTATATGTTGATATGGATAGTCAATTATATACAGTAACTGGATTGCCGGAAGCTGTTACTTTAAAGGGGTAGAACGATCTAGTAGTTCTCTATTAACGGTTGTGGCAGGAAATGGTTCGTATCGTGTGAAAACTCCTAACTTAAAATGAATTAGGAGCAGGAAAACATATGATTACTTTACAAGTAACAGGTTTACCTTCAGGAGTAAAAAGGGACGGTTTCTCCAGAGACAGTTGAGATTATAATTGAAAAGAAAGCGACAATAGAATTACCAGTTTCAGTTAATGTAAATCGTGCGAATTTACCAGGCGCTTATAAAAATGGACAAGCTTTTGAGTGAGTCCTGCTAGAGTAACGATTTCTGGATCGGAATCACTTATTAACCAAGTAGAGAAGGTTGCAGCAAATGTTACAGTGCCAGAAAATACGAAAAAGCAGATTATACATCTTCCGTTGCAGTACAAGCGTTGGATGCAACAGGAAAAACCTCTGGCACTAAAGGTAGAACCAGAACAAGTTCAAGTAAGAGTACCAATTACAACAAATAGTAAAAAGTTCCTATTATTTTTAACAACAACAGGAAGTGCAGGTACGCAATATTCCTATCAGTTGAAATCTGATACCAAAGAGGTTACAATTTTAGGAGCTCAGAAGTATTGGGTCGATTGACAGCAATTCCAGTAGTCGTAGATGTCAGTCAAGTTACAAAAACAACAACACAAGTTGTGAAGATAACTCTTCCAACTGGAGTGGATAGTATTAATCCAGAAAATATTTCTGTTGAAGTGGTTGTAATATCTACAACACCTGAAACAACAGAAACTACGCAGACAACGCAAACTACACAAACAACACAAAACAACAAGAGAATAGAAAATGATTGAATTTTTAAAGGAGATTGAATATGGGCAAAATATTTTTGGAACAGATGGTGTAAGAGGAGTAGCAAATGCTGAATTAACACCAGAATTAGCGTTTGAGTTAGGACGTTTTGGTGGCTATGTCTTATTACAACAAGCAGGTGGAGATAAGCATCCACGTGTTTTGGTCGGAAGAGATACGCGTATTTCAGGACAATTATTAGAGCATGCTTTAATTGCAGGGTTATTATCTGTAGGAATTGAAGTAATGCAGTTAGGCGTTATTCCAACACCAGGAGTTTCTTATTTAACACGTGTGCAAGGAGCAGTAGCAGGGGTAATGATTTCTGCATCTCACAATCCAGCACAAGATAATGGAATTAAATTCTTTGGAGCAGATGGTTTTAAATTATCTGATGAGACAGAAGCAGAAATTGAAGCTTTATTAGATAGTCCAGAAGATACATTACCACGTCCTTCAACAGATGAATTAGGGAACTGTAGATGATTATTTAGAAGGAACGATGAAATATAGTCAATTTTATACAACAAACAATTGATGGCCCTCTAACAGATATGAAAGTAGCGTTAGATGGTGCGAATGGAGCAACTTCAGCAGTTTTAAATCGTTTATTTGCAGATTTAGAAACAGAGTTTTACACAATGGGAAATAAACCAAATGGTGTGAATATTAATGATGGAGTAGGTTCAACACATCCAGAAGCTTTAGCAGAATTTGTAAAAGAAAATGGTGCAGATTTAGGGTTGAGTTTTGATGGAGATGGAGACCGTTGTATTGCTGTTGATGAAAATGGAGAAATCGTGGATGGCGATAAAATTATGTTCATCTGTGGAAAATATTTACGTAGTGTAGGACAATTGAATCAAGATACAATTGTTTCAACAGTCATGAGTAACTTAGGATTCCATAAAGCAGTTGAAGAAGAAGGAATGGTTGCTCTTCAAACAGCTGTAGGAGATCGTTATGTTGTAGAAGAAATGCGTAAAAATGGTTATAACTTCGGTGGAGAACAATCAGGACATATTGTATTCTTAGATTTAAATACAACAGGGGATGGATTGTTATCAGAATTCAACTAATGAGATGTTATGAAACAAACAGGTAAGAAATTAAGTGAATTAGCCAGTGAAGTGCCAACTTATCCTCAAGAATTAGTGAATATTCGAGTGAGCGATAAAAATGGAGCAATGGAAGTTCCAGCGATTAAAGAAATTATCGATACAGTGGAATCGGAAATGGCAGGAAATGGTCGTGTTTTAGTTCGTCCAAGTGGAACAGAACCATTAGTACGTGTTATGGTAGAAGCATCAACAGATGAACTATGTCATGATTATGTAACGCGTATCGCGGATGTAGTTCGTCAAGAAATTGGCTTAGACTAAGAATTGAAGTTTGAGTATGAGAGAGTAACGAAAGTTGCTCTCTTTTTTGTGTACAATATAAAAACTTAGTTACCTATAAAAATCAAAGCCATACTTTTTGAAAAAGAAAAAGGAATGGTACAATAACCTTATCGAATATTAGAGGAGTTATTATGAATACAACCATTAAAAACTTGTGCACAAACACGTGCGATTCAATCTAGAAGAAATTTTTCCATTTGATGTGAATATGCATCAAACATTATTTTGGAGGAATTTAACAAGAATTATTGATGATTGTGCATCGATTACAGTATCTCGTCATTGTCGTCGTTTAGCAGTGACTGCTTCTGTTGATGCAATGAACTATTTAAAGCCTTTACCATTAGGACATTCTGTCTGTGGGAAACTTATATTTCTGGTGTTGGAAAGAAAAGCATGGAAGTTTTTGTAAAGTCGTAGGGAAGATGTTTTAACAGGTGAACGTTAGTTGGCGGCAACTAGTTTTTGGACGTTTGTAGCTTTACCTCGAGAAGGGGAGACAGATTTTTGCAGTTCCAGCGATTGAACCGAGAGCGGCAGAAGAGAAATTTATTTGTAGTGGCTATGAAGAGAGACGTTTAGCTCGATTAGAGACAATTGAAACGACAAGAAGAATTAATGAATCATGTTTCTATTCATAAACCTTGGATGGAATCATTGGACAGTAATGTAAGGTTATTACCGTTTTGTTAGAAAAATCAAGGATTTTTCATATTTGATTTGTTAAAGTAATCATTGTAAATGATTCAAATGGAAGAAGATTACTGGAGGAAATTATGAACAAAACAAATGCAATTGCACTAAATCAAAAATTATTCAAGTATTGACAGTAGGAGGAATTCTCCTAACTATTTATTTAGGATACATCATTGCCAAACATCATTATTTTTGAAGTTGGAGGAGCATTCCAACAGTTGGTTGGTAATTTGCATCTATGGGGTGTTATTCTTTATATCTATTCAAATTGTACAAGTTGTTTATCCGATTAGTCCAGGGGAGCTAACTTGTGTAGTAGGGCATCTGTGTTTGGTCCATTATATGGGTTTATTTATAATTTTATTGGGATTATGATTGGATCCATGATTAATTTTTGAGCTAGCGAGACGGTATGGAGAGACAGTCGTTCAAGCATTTGTTTCTCAAGAAACTTATGATAAATATATTGGCTATTTAAACGATGGAAAGAAATTGAACGTTTCTTTTTCTGGGCATTAGTGTTGCCAGGATTTCCTGATGATTTTTATGTATGGTAGCAGGATTAGGAAGATGACGTTTAGAAGTTTGTAGCAATTTGTTTAGTGGCAAAACCTGTTACACTATATGTGTATACATTAATTGCAGCAGAAGGAGTACAAGTTCTCTTTAAATGGATTCAAGGGTAGAGGTGTTTCAGTGAAAAAAATAATGATTGGACTGGTTCGAGGATATCAAAAGTGGATTTCACCATTATTTCCGCCATCTTGTATTTATCGGCCAACTTGCTCAACGTATATGATTCAAAGCAATTGAAAAACATGTGCGTTATCAAAGGTGTAATAATGGGGATTGGTAGAATTATGAGATGTCATCCATTTATTTTAGGAGGACAAGATCCAGTTCCAGATGAATTTACAGTAAGGCGACATAAAGACTATCGTAAAAGAGAAATTGTGATTGTTGTCAACTAATAGAAATCAAAAAGAAGGAGATTGAACGGTATCAATCTCCTTTTATGTTACTGAAATTTAGTTTGATATTTTTTTGAATAATACGTGGTAATATTGGTGATAAGATTATCAAAAACAATATTTCCCTAATGCATGTAGCGTATCAAATGGTAATCCTTTGTAAATAATATACCCAAAAATTTAGGGATGTGGAGTAAAAATATACAGAAAAATCGAAATGACAAATCAGTATAAATATCCCGTCAAACCAGCCATAATTGTAAAAAGGCTAATTTCACTAAGGATTGTTTCCAAGTTTGTCTCCAGAAAGGTTTCAAACAAGAAAAATACAAGAATGACAATTGCAAAACTAGCAATTTGATAAAATGTCCATGGTCCCATTCCTAAAAAGATATTAGACAGAATCATAGATAAACTGGCAGTCAAAATTCCTTCTACTAATCCCATTTCAAGTGTAATGATTAATAGAATCACCGTCACTGGTTGAACATTTGGAATCCAGGAAAATAGGAGTCTACCAATGTAGGCTAGTGTTGATAGTAATGCGATGAGTGTAATTTTTCTAATTGAAAAAAATAGTGGTATTTTTCATTATTGTTTAAAAGTTTCTAATTTCCAGTCGATAATGTCACCTTGTTTTTAAGTCGACTTGGTTAGCTCCGACTTGACTCATTTCTCCATTAACATCGAATAACCAGTATTTTTGTTTAGCAGGTTCTTGTTCGATTCCGTTAATTGCAGAAATAAACCATCTTTTTTCAACGATTTGCATTTGTTCTTTTCATGACAGTTAATAATTTATCGCCATCTTTGAAAGTTAATGTAAATGGGCTACCTGAAATTGGTTCTGCCATCTTTTTAACATTTACTGTAATGGTTTGTTCTACTTTGCTGTAGTTGTTGTTTCTTGAGTCGATTGTTTGGTTGGTGCTGCTGGTTGTGCACATGCTCCTAAAGATACGGTTAATAAAGCTAAAGCTAATAATTTTTTCATAAAATCCTCCTAGAGTGTTTATTTAAACCCATATTATCATAGCGAAAGCAAGTTAGAATGTAAAAGTTATTTATATTCAAAGAAGAAATTTAAAAATATAAAATCTTATCTTCTCACCTTGTGAAAAAGTGGTATACTGATAAAGTATTATTCCAAAAAGGAAGAGCAATTAAAAGGAGGAAATGACCTATATGGCACAAGGTTATGAATTTTTCGAAAAAGTAGCAAAAAGCTTGTCAGAAGAAAGAGCGTTGTTTGACTGAAAGTAAAGCACGCTATGCATTACGCTCAATGTTTGCAGGAGCTTTTTCTAACAATGAGTACAGCAGCAGGAGCGGCAGCAGACAAGTGATTGCAGGATTAAATCCAGCGTTAAGTAAATTTTTCTTTTGCATTTATTTTTACTTGGGGATTAGTTTATATCTTATTCTTAAATTCTGAATTAGCAACATCTAATATGATGTATTTAACAGCAGGAGTTTATCATATTCGCCTATCAAAAAGCTGTAACAATTTATTATATTGCGGAATCTTCAACTTGATTGGAGCGATGATTATCGGTGCAGCATTTGCGTGTATAGTTCAGCTTTTAATGCAATGGATGTTCAACACTCATCGTTGGCCTTGTTAAAGGAAAAGCGTTAGAGGAAATGGACAAGTTCTTCTAGAAGCTGTTTTTAGCGAATATCTTTGTTAACGTTGCAATCTTAGCATTCTTATTAATTAAAAGATGATGCTGCTAAAATGTGGATTATTATTTCAGCAATTTTCATGTTTGTATTCTTAGGAGAAGAACACGGTAGCAAACTTTGCTTCATCTCTCAATTGTTAAATTCTCTGCGGTTTCACCGTCACTAGAATTTATGAACTGGTTCAACTTGATTCGTCACTGGGTAGTAGCTTTCATTGGTAATACTATCGGTGGTGGTGTTATCGTTGGATTAGCTTACGCATTCTTAAATAAAAACAAAAAGCGTTTATCATGAATATAACAATAAAGGTTGCCTTTAGGGGCAGCCTTTTTATTTTCAGAAAATTTTTCAAAATTGTGAGCAGAATAATTGGGAAATCGGTAAAATCTGTTACGATAGCTGTATCGTAATAACGATGAATGAAATGAAAAAGGAGAATTGTTATGACAGCAAAAATGTTAGCGACCAGTTTATTAGTGGCGGTAGGTTTGGCTGCTTGTGGCAGCAATTCATCAAGTTCTACGAATGCTGCGAATCAGCTTTAACAATGACAACCTTTGGAGAGTGTAACAACATTAGATAGTGCAGATTATGATGATGTGCCAAGTTCAGATATGATGGGACAAATTTTTGAAGGATTATATCGTGTAGCTGCGAATAATAAAGTGGAATTAGGAATGGCTGCGCAAGAGCAAAAGTGAGTGAAGATGGTTTAGTCTATACGTTCACATTACGTGATGCAAAATGGTCTCGACAGTGCTGTAAAAGCACAAGATTTTTGTATTTACTTATCGTAAATTAGTCAATCCTCAAGAAGGACGACGTAGCGCAATCGGACGGATGTGTTCAAAAATGCGAGAAAAATTCGTAGTGGAGAATTACCAGTGGAAGAATTAGGGGTTAAAGCTCTTGATGATAAAACATTAGAAATTACACTTGAAAATCCAGCTCCATATTTACCAAAATTATTAACTGGTTCACGTTTCTTACCGCAATCTGAAGCAGTCGCTCAAAAATTAGGTGATCAATATGGTTCAAATGTTTCGAATGTAGTCGTAAATGGACTCATTCAAATTAGAAGGATGGACAGGTTCAGAATTAACTTGGAAAGTGGTGAAAATGCTGATTGTTGGGATGCAAGTAATGTTGCTTTAAACGAAGTAACTGGTGAATGTATCGAAAGAAGTAGCAACTTCTGTTCAATTATTTGATTCAAAACAAGTTCAATATACAACGATTAGTGACCAATTTGTGGATCGATATAAGTCTCAACCAACATTCATGCGCACCAAAAGCAAATAATGGATATATGAATTTTAATACATTGAAACCAACAACAGCAAATCAACACTTCCGTCGTGCCATTGCGATGGCTTATGACAAACAAAAGCATTAACAATAATGTCTTAAAAGATGGTTCAATTCCTTCAACAGGATTAATTCCAAAAAGTTTTGCAACAAATGAAGCCACTGGAAAAGATTTTGTAGATGAATCAGGCGATTTCTTGAAGTTTGATGTACAAGAAGCTCAAAAAGAATGGGAATTAGCGAAAAAAGAATTAGGTGTTAGTGAAGTAACGGTTACTTTATTAACTTCGATACAGGAACTTCAAAACTTGTAGGGGAATATTTACAAGCGCAAATTCAAAGAACTCTACCAGATTGTAACATTTAAATTACAACCTGTTCCATTGAAAAATCGCTTAGAATTACAACGTGCAAGCGACTATGATATTTTTTACGGAACTTGGGCTCCAGATTATCAAGATCCATTGAACTTCTTAGAGCAATATATTACAGGTGGCGGTATTAACTTTGGGAAATACTCTAATCCTGAATATGATAAAAGCAGTAGATACTGAAATCTACTTATGCGACTCAACCAGAAAATCGTTGGAATCAAATGCTAGCTGCAGAAAAATTATTATGAATGATGCAGTAGTAGCTCAATTTACCAAGCTTCTCAAAGCTATTTATTAGCTGAAAATGTAAAGGCTTTTGAAGTTTTACCATTTGGACGTACAGTGAACTCACGTCAAGCAAGTGTGCAATAATAGAATATATAAACAAAAAGCTAGGTGATTAAACATCACTCAAGTTTTTTCATCATATGATAAGAATGTCCGCTTAAGATTTTTGTGCTAGTCATGTATAGCCTAGTTTTTGATAGAGTTGATACGCTTTGTCATTTACCTCATCACAATTTCAGAGCAATGACACTAGCACCTTTGTTGTTTTGGCTAAGTCTTCAACAGCTTGTAGTAATTTCATCCCAATTCCTTTTCTGCGATAATTTGATGTACTGAAAGAATATCGATATACCATTCACCGGCTTGTGTTTCAGAATCTTCATAGAGACGAATGGAAGAAGGAATATTGTAGGCTTCATATAATTGATAAAATGGATTGTCAATTCTAGGCTCTAGATGTCCATGGTAGCCAAAGATGGCTCCTCAACGCTTCCGTCTTCAATATAAAACAAGAGTATTCGTTAGACTATATCGAAAGTCTTCGTTTAGCATGGCTTCTTCTAGCATCGCATGAAGAGTGTTGGAGTGATACTACTTTTAAAATGGGTAATTCCATATCATCGATAATGGTTTGGATGAGCGGAATGATTTGTTTTCTTTCTTCTGGGTTGGGTTGTCGAATCATTGTTTCACCTTATTCTAATTGAGATTTACGGTATGCGAGTGGTGTCATACCCATGTTAAATTGTTTTGAAAAATAAGCTTGAGTTGAAAAATCCTACAATGGATGCAATTTTGAGACATCGAGTAATTCGTTGTGGAAAGCAGTACTTTACTTTCCTCAATGCGAATATCCGTTAAATACTCCATCGGGGTTTGTCCCATTTCATTTTTAAAACTGTGTGAGATATAAAATCTACTTAAGTGTGTTAAATCTGCCAAATCTTGCAGAGAAATTTGTTCTCGATAATGTGTCCTTAAATAGTGCTTTAATGAGACTAATATCTTTTGTCGTTTTATTAATCGGCTTACATCAATTTCAAAAGATTTATTATGAAGAATTTTAATGAGCAGTATTTCTAGTAAATTATGACAAACTAATTCATAGCTCATAGAGTGATTGGTTGCTTCTGTTACCATTGCGTTTAAGTACACTAAAATATCTTTTGCTCATCTCGTAGTTGAAAAATGAAAAAGGTTGTTCGACATTTGTTTGTGTATTAAAAATTTAGAAAATGAAAGACCCAGTAATTCCTAATACAATATATTCGAGAGGTTCTTCAGGAGAAGAAACTTCTGTATGATCTACTTGAGGGATTAATAATGACAAAAATCTTGTGCTTTTACAGGAATCGTCGATTTTCAATTAAAAATTCTCCCTTTCCATCTAATACGTAAAATAATTCCATAAATGGATGAGAATGGATCGTTGTGCCAGTCACTATCATATTTTGATTTTGTAATGGATTCTAAATGGAAGGATAAACTTCGCATATTTGATTCAATTACTAAATAACGTTCATTACTCATACTTTTCACTTCCTTGTCTGATATTTTCATTATACTTGAAAGCGCCTTATTCATCAATTCCCTTTGGAAAAAGATAGAAAGAAACGGAAGAATGGCAGTTTCGTTGACGATATCTTTAAAAACAGGTATGCTATCGGTAGAAAGGAGTGCATGGAAAAGGTTTCGTCAATTTAAGAGACGAACCACAACAAATCAGAGTAGAATACATTGCGTTAAGTGCCAAACGGATGGGATGTTGCCGATTGGACGAAAAAGAAAATTCTTTGCGGTAGTGTATTCGCATTCGCTGCATTTAATGACAGACCATTTATTAAATGGAGCAGCTCTTTATGACAGTTAAAAGGAGATGCTAATATGAACAAACAAACACAATTAACAAGAACATTAACAGTAACCGCATTAATGATTGCCATGCGTTTAATCATTGAGATGATTCCATCGATTAAAATGGGGAATCTTGTTCAAATCGGATTCGGATTTATCGGATCAGCATTGGCTGGAGTGATTTTAGGACCTTATCGAGCAGCTGTTGTAGGATTTTTGTAGATATTTTAGGAATTTCCTAAGAGGGGAAGCGAGTACCTTTTCCCTGGATTTACTTTTAACAGCCGTTTTAGGTGGATTGATTTATGGCTATTGCTTGTATCGTAAAGAATTCACTTCCACGTATTTTTTGTGACGGTTTTAATCATTACAGTTGTGATTAATTTAGGATTGAATTCGCTTTGGGTTTATATGATAACGCAAAAAGCTTTTTCAGCCTTTTTATGGGACTTCGAATTTGAAAAATATAATCAGTTTACCGGTGAATACTGTGATTTTATATGTGCTGTTTCGTAATAAAACCATGCAACATGATCATTGAGAAATATCGAGTATAGGCGTATACTATTCTTACAATAAGGAGGGATAGCCATGCCATTTATTCATATTGAAATGTTAGAAGGACGTACACGTGAACAAAAAGAAGCGCTTGTCAAAGAAGTGACAGAAGTTGTTTCGAAAAAACATGGGAGCTCCTATAGAACATATTCACATTATTATTCAAGAAATCAAACATGAAAACTTAGGGCAAAACGGTCAATTACGTGGCGATGCCTAAAAAAACTTTAGATGGGAATTTCCTGTCTAAAGTTTTTGTTTACAAAATCGCTATGCAATCGACAAATCTATCGTAAAAAAATAGCTATTAAAAGAATTTTTCGGATTTTTATAAAAATGTTTTTCAAAAATAGTTGACGAAATGAGGTGTCAAGCGTATAATACAGTCAAGGAACAAAGTGTATTAATGCATTAACACAATAGTACAAGGAGGGGATGAAATGTTATGATCCAATTTGATAAACGATTGCCAGTATATGAACAGATTATTGACTATGTTAAAAAGCAAATTGTATCGGGTGAATGGGAATTAGGAAGAGAATTGCCAAGTCGAAGAGAATTTGCTAGTCAACTTCAAGTGAATCCGAATACTGTTCAAAGGGCATTTCGAGAAATGGAGGAGATGGGGTTGATTTCAACAGGAAATAATGTCATGAGTCGAGTGACCGATAATCCCCAATTAATTGGGCAATTAAAGCAAGAAATGTTACAAGAAGCGATACAAATATTTGCAGATTCAATTTATCCATTACATGTTTCGAATGAGGAAGTCATGGAACAGTTGGAACAGGCGATGAAGAGAAGAGAGGAGAGTAGCATGTTAGAAGTGAAACATTTATACAAGAGATTTGGCAACAAAACGATGTTAAATGAATTTCTTTCACAGCAGAGCGTGGAGAGATTACGGTATTAATTGAGTGAATGGGATTGGGAAAACAACGATTATGAATATGATCATGGGCTTAATTCCAATCAAAAAAGGGGAAGTCAGTATTGATGGACAAGTCATTAAAGGAGATCGTTCAAAGAAGTTAGCTTATATTTGTGATCAGATTGTTGTGAATAAAGGTGAAACGATTTTTGAAGCAATGGCTTTTTATGAGAACTTTTTATCAGAATTGGAATGATGAGAAAGCTAAAAATTATTACATTTCTTCAAATTCAAAGGAATGAAGTGATTCAACAATTATCGAAAGGAAATGTTGCAAAAGTTAACTGTTATTAGGCTTATCCTAGATGTTGATTTCTCATGTTATGGATGAACCATTTTCTGAATTGATATTTTTCAAGAGAACAAATTGTACAATTATTTACTTCAGATTTATTAGAAGGAATTGGAGTTATTTCTAACGTCCCATGAAATTGAAGATATTGAATATATTGTTGATAAAGCTATCTTATTAGATGAAGGAAAAAGTGATTAAAGAATTTTATGCAGAACAAGTGCGTGAAGAAGAAGGTAAAATCTATTGTAGATGTGATGAGGGAGGTGTATCAATCATGAAAAAGATTTTTAATTTATGGTTGTATGAGTTGGGAAAAAGTAAATTTATGTTAGGATTTCTAATGATTGTGTTCTTTGTCATTCAAGTATTAGTTCATCTAATGCGTATTTTAAGAATAGATCCAAAAAATCTTAATGTCGAAGATACAAGAAGCGTGACGGATTTAGTTCAATCAAGATTTGGTATGAATTTTAGCACTGATGGCAGCTTTTATCATTATTATTATTGCTTCGGTTTATATTTGGGTCAAAAGAATTTCGTAGTAAGGGGAATTTTATTAATCGATTATTCCTATTGCCGGGAAATCGAATGCAAGTGTATTTTGCAAAAATTTTCAACGATTTTATCTTACATTTTAGTACTTCAAACTAACATATTTATCATTCTTGGAGTGAATAAGGCGCTATTGCTTTGGAGGTTTCAGTTTTAGCAAACCATATTCCATTACACGGACTTCTTGAATTCGGGTTCAATAGTTGCAATATTTATTACCATTAAATGGAACTGCATATGCATGGTTGATGGCATTTTTAATGGTTGTCATTGTTTTCTTCTTCCAATATGCGATTTTTAGAAGAAGGATTGAAAGCGTATGGTTGGGCTTTGATGGTGTCATCTTTTAGTGGGATACTTTGTGATTTGTTGTGGTATTTTAGCAAGTTATATTCAAGTGATGATAAACTTATCACTTACTCAAACGGAACAATATTTCATGACAATGTTGTATGCAGTTGGATTTATAGGTATTCATTGGTTAGTTGATTATTATTTATTAGAACGTAAAGTTAGTGTTTAATGGGGGTGAGATTATGAAATCAATTAAATTTGCATGAGGGATTATTGAGTTATCGTTGTTGAGTTTCTATTAGTAGGAATTGAGAATATGGTTTTGGACGTCAATGTCAGATGCTCCTTACACTATAGAAACTTCTGCAGAAGCTAGTCAATATTTAAAAGGACGAGTTTTTGAAGTCGGAAAAGAAGGTACAGGAAAATTAAGTAATAATGTTTCAACATCAACCATTGTTGATGGGAAAAGTGGAAAAACTTTTCAAACATTAGGAACTTGGAATGGACAAGCGAGAGAACAAGCTATTTTGAGCCGAATCCTCTTTTTGGAACGTTCATTATTAGTCAATCATGAGACATTTATTACAATTAGACAAGTATTCACTATTTTATGATATTCGTTGGGATTCATATTTTAGCAATAGAACAAATTTTACGTTTAATTATGTTCTGTATTCTAATGAAAACAAACGAATTATTGAAAAACAAATTCCAATTCATTTAGACAATTCATTCGGTTGGGGAGAAGAGCCAATCTTCCAACGTAAGGGGAAAAGAGTTAGGGGTCATCATTCCTTTCGTAGATCTAGTGAAAGAAAATACTTGAAGTTTAGTTTATCTTTTGAAGAAGGTACTGTGAAAGATGTGGGAGAATTAAAACTTGAAAAAGAAGGTTTGTTGCTCAATGCTGCATTTGGGGAATCATTCTTATAATCCAGAAACAATTGTGTTTAATGTCGCTTCCTACAAAAAGATGGTCCAAAACCATCTGAAAAACCAGAGGAAGAAGAGTATTATCAATATGATTTATTTACAAATACATTCCGTAAATTGGATATTAGTTTTCACTAAAAGAATTCAGCAAGCTTCTATATTTCAGGTTCTCAAATTTATGCAGTAGAAACAGCTCATCCAAGAGTAAGTGGTAGAAAATCAAGAAGAGACCATGCGGTTGAGCGTCCAGAATATATTGCAACGAAAGACCGTCAAGCAGAGTTAGAAACAATTTATCGTGCTACAGCGGACTTATCTTTGGAAAAAATTGGAACACTTCAACGTGATCCATATTCTTCAGAAGAAGTTTTAAACAAGGATACATTAGTCTATGTCGAGGCTCGAACAAGGTCAAAATGCACTCGGGTGTTTGATTTGAATAAGAAAGAAGAAGTCTTCTCAGTAAAAATCACACCCAAAGCAGATGCAAAGTTATATTTCCAAAGAAAAACGTGATTATGTGATTTTACTAAAGCATTATCGTTTTAAGATAAATAGGGCGGTTGTCCAAGAAGGAAGACGCCTTTCTAGTAATAGAGAGGAGATGGCGGTGCGACTCCGTCCGACTATTTATTGACGGCACTCCGTATGGGGTGCCTTTTTATCATCATTAAGGGTTTGGAGATGAAGATGAATTAAAAAGGTTTATAAAATTGTTTGAAATTTCATTAATAGAAGATATAATAGATTTGAACATACAAAAATGGAGGAGAAAAATGCATAAAAATTATTATGATGGACCACCTGAATATAGACCATTAAGTGCATGGGAATATTTTTGGATATGGAGCTGTAGCAATTCCGATTGTGGGTTTTGTGATGATGTTATATTATAGTTTTGATAATTCTAATATTAATCGTCGAAATTTTGCTCGTTATCTATTGTAACGGTATTTTAGTGCTTGTATTTGGATTGTTCTGGATTGGAATTAATTATTATCCGAAACTAGAAAATTTATAGAAAAATTAGTTGATAAAAAGAGCATTCCGCTTTGGAATGCTCTATTTTTCTCTCTAAATGCAGGGCTTGGTAATAGTCGGTTGACAATCATTGCAATAACTGCTCCAATTAAAGTGTCTAATACCCGTTGAATCGCATATTCCACATTAACAGCTGCTTCAATCGTATAAAAAGATGACTAAGAAAGTCGCTGAAGAGTTAATCACAGCTGTTTTATTGAATCGATTGCAAAAATAAAATCATAAAATAATTCCAAGAGGAACTAATAGTAAGTCGGCATAATCTAGTGAGAGTAAAAATATCTATATGATTGAAGAAGAAGAATGGCTAATACCCCACCTGACATGTTTCCAAAGAAAACGAGCAATTCCAAACTTCCAAGTTTGTTTATGATCCGTTCTTAAACTAAATACTGCAGATAACACAGCTAACATTGGAGAACCTCGATGAAGTACTTTAAAAGTAAAATACGAATAAATGCAGATACTGCTGTTTTAAAAAGTTCTCAGTCCAATATGAAATGGATTTTGTTGTTGATTAGGCACAGTTTCACCTCGTTGGTTAAAATTCTTGAATATCATATCATAAAAATGGCATAAAGCGACAACGAGTAAAGAACTGTATACATAATTGCTATGTTATAATTAAGTAATTAATTTTATAAAAACAAGGAAAATTCAAGCGTAAAAATTATGGTTTATGATAAAATTAGAGTTATGTATAGAAAGTGGTGTTGCTGTGGGAAGACGAAAATCAATGAAATGGAAATCGCATATGAAATTAGGGCTAAGATTAACACTAGGAATTGTTTTAGTGTTTATTGCTATATGTAGTGTCATTATTATGGGTACATTACAGTTTCAAGAAACAAGGCAAGACCCTACAGAGTTGCTCACCAACAATTTATTCAAAAAGCTTTGTCCCTCTTCTCAAGCTTATCAATTATATAAAGTTTTACCAAGTATTAGTTTAGCTCAGGCGATATTAGAGTCTGATTGGGGAGAAAGTGGATTATCAAAGGATTACTATAATTTATATGGGATGAAGGCTGGTACTGCAGAACCAAGTGTCCAATTAGAAACAAGTGAATTTGTCAATGGTCAGTGGATTACCATTATGGCTCCTTTTCGAGTCTATAATAGTTGGGCAGAGTCTGTAGCAAAGCATGCTAAGTTATTGACATATGGAGTGGATTGAATCCTAAATTATATGAACCAGTTTTAAAAGCGAAAAATTATAAAGAAGCAGCACATGCCCTTCAAAAAGCAGGATATACTACAGATCCAACTTATGCACAAAAATTATTACAGTCATTGAAATGTATCATTTAGAACAATATGATTAACTCATGAAAAATCTGTAAAGGGTAGAAAACACATGAGTCAATTATTACCAGGAAGTATTATTGGAATTATTGGTGGAAATTCTCAAATTTCATCTATTATTTTAATGGCGAAACGATTGGGATATCGTATTTATCATTTTCGTGAAGAAGATGAACCTAGTGCTTTATTAGCAGATAAAGAAGTGATTGCTCGTTATTCTGACAGACAAGCATTATCAGAATTTGCAGTACAAGTCGATACGATTTATGTTTTAACAAATGCGATTGAGATAGATACCATTATTACTTTAAGTGGAAAACACGTTATTATCAATCATTTGAATTAGCAGAAATTTCTCAAAATCGTATGGTTGAAAAAAATTATTTTTAGAAGAACATGCGATTAATGTAGCTCCTTATGGAATGATTACAAGTATTGGAGAATTGCCTAGCTTATTATCAAGTATTGGATTTCCTGCTTTGTTAGAAACGAATCGGTTTGGATAAAAACATAAAGGGATTATGATTTATGACCATGATATGGATGATCATGTGTTCCAACTAGTCGAGGAACAATCTTGTATGGTGACAGCATTTGTTCCCGGGCAACGTCATTTTAGTATGACGATTTTACGAGATTATGATCGATCATGTACGATTTTACCAATTACGGAAGATGTATATGTAGATGGAAAATTAAAATATGCAAATTGCGTCTAAAACGAATGAATCCTGAATGGGTTGGAGAGCTGTACGATTGCATCAAAAATAATGCGTTCAATTTCAGGCCTCTACTTTAGTATCGATACAAGTAGTAATGGCAAAAAGTGGAATTTTTATGTCAAAAGTGGACCATTACCACTTCTTCAACATCAATTTAGTGCACGACAAATTCCACAATCATTTAGTGAGGTTGTTTTACGATTAGCAACAGGATTAGGCGTTTTTAGAAAGCGGATTGATAGAAGAAGGATTAATTGTTCCAATTTATGAAGAAATGTTAGAAAAAGCGCATATTTTAACAATAATTAAAACCTCATTGGGAATTTGAATATTTCCAAGTTGAAGGTGGAAATCTCCAAGAAGCAGTTGGAGTGATTCGATTAACAGGTGCTTCAAGTGTGGATTTAGTCAATGAATTAGAATTAAGTGGATTACACGATTAGAATGTAACAAGAGAAGAAAGGATGACTTTGTGAGTATTTCAGGAAATTACTAGAAGGAATGAATGAACGTCAAAAAGAGGCGGTTCAATATACTCAAGGCCCCTTACTAATTATGGCAGGTGCTGGTAGTGGGAAAACAAGAGTATTAACACATCGTATGGCGTATATTTTAGTGCAGAAGAAGAGGTTCATCCTTGGAATATTTTAGTAATTACCTTTACTAATAAGGCAGCACGTGAAATGAAAGAGCGAGTAAGCTAATTAGTTGGCCCACAAGCTGAAGATATGTGGGTATCTACTTTTTCACTCTATGTGTGTGCGTATTTTACGAAGAGATATTGAATTATTAGGCTATCAACGTTCATTTTACAATTTGAGACCCAAGTGAACAAACAAACGGCAATGAAGCGAATTTTTAAAGAAATTAGATATTGATAGCGAAAAATATGATTATCGCATGATTTTTAAATCGTATTAGCCAAGCTAAAAATGATTTAGAAGATGCGGAAAAATTTAGTGAAAAATATACGGGATATGTGAACAAATCATTGCGAAATGTTACCGTGAATATCAAAAAGAATTAGTAAAAAGTATGACATTGGACTTTGATGATTTAATTATGTTGACGGTACAATTATTCCAAAAACATCCTGAAACATTGAACTATTATCAACAAAAATTCCAATATCATTCATGTGGATGAGTACCAAGATACGAACCATGCTCAATATCGATTAGTAACGATGATATAGCATTCAAAAATATTTGTGTTGTTGGGGATGCAGACCAAAGTATTTATGGTTGGCGTGGAGCTGATAAGAGTAATATTTTGGAATTTGAAAAAGATTATCAAAATGCAAAAAGTTGTTTTGTTAGAACAAAATTATCGTTCTACAAAAACGATTTTACAAGCAGCGAACCATGTCATTGGAAATAATATTAATCGTAAAGTGAAGAAATTATGGACTGAAAACGAAGAGGACAGCCTCATTGCGTATTACCGTGCTCAATCGGAGCAAGATGAGGGACGTTATGTATTGTCACAAATTCAAAGTCTATTAAGAGATGGCTATCATATGATGATTTTGCCATTTTTATATCGTACAAATGCACAATCTCGTGAGTCATGGAAGAAAAAATTTATCAAAATCAAATATTCCATTCTGACTAGTAGGAGGGCAACGATTCTTCGAAAGACTTGAAATTAAGGATTTACTAGCGTATTTACGTTTAATTGTAAACCCTCAAGATGATTTGAGTTTTAGAAGAATTGTCAATAGTCCAAAAACGAGGAATAGGGGCTACTTTTTAGATAAATTAAATGATTTTTGCTTCTATGCATCAATTTTTCATTATTAGAAGCTAGTTCGCAAACAGCACTCTCTCCTTTATCTGGAAAAGCAGGAAAGCTTTAGAAAAATTTGCTGAAATGATTGAAGATTTGAGAAAAATGCAAGAATTTCTATCGATTAGTGAATTTGTCGAACAAGTGATTGAAAAACTGGATATCTTTCTGCTTTAGAGCAACAACATACAATGGAAGCTGATGCGAGAATTGAAAAATATTCAAGAGTTTATCTCAGTTGCAAAACAATTCGAACAAGATCGATTAGAAGAAGAGTCGGAAGATTCTCCATTATTACAATTTTTAACAGACTTATCTTTAGTTTCTGATGCGGATAGCGATGATGGAGATGGTCGTATGGTGACATTAATGACTCTCCATGCTGCTAAAGGACTTGAGTTTCCAGTTGTATTTATTATCGGTTTAGAAGAAGGAATTTTTCCAAGTTTAAGAAGTATAATGGAACATGATGATGTAGAAGAAGAACGTCGTTTAGCATATGTAGGAATTACTCATGCAGAACAAAAATTATTTTTAACAAATGCATATTCAAGATTATTATATGGACGTACACAAATGAACCGCCCATCGAGATTTGTATTAGAAATTGGAGAAGAATTATTTGATTCGAAACAACAGCAATCCCTACGGTCATACAAGTAGAGAGTCTTCTTCATTTGTTTCAAAAAAATTCTTCATCAGGTTCGTTATTTGATAAATATCGATCAAAAATCTCAGGCAACTGCGTATCAACCAAAAACAGTTCAGCCTTCAAGCATCCAACCAGTACGTAAACAAACTGTTGCTGCCGAAGACGCAGCTGTATGGAAAGTTGGCGACAAAGTGATGCATAAAAAATGGAATGTTGGAACAGTTGTAAAAGTGACAGGGGAAGGTACGAATCAAGAAATTGATGTAGCTTTTGCAGGAATGGGTATTAAACGATTATTAGCAAGTTTTGCCCCTAATCGAAAAGAATAGAGGAGTCGTAAAATGGATACTTCAATAGAACAAAAAGTCCAACAATTAAGAGAACAATTAAATCGTTGGAGTCATGAATATTATGTTCAAGATCGTCCAACAGTTACGGATCATGAGTATGATGAAACATATCATGAACTAGTACGGCTAGAAACGGAGTATCCACAATTGGTTACTCCAGATTCTCCAACTCAACGTGTTGGAGGTGTTGTTTTAGAAGGTTTTTGAAAAAGTTACTCATCAAAATCCTATGTTGAGTTTATCAAATGCTTTTTCAAAAGAAGACTTACAAGCATTTGATGATCGTATTAAAAATTAACCAATCGTACGATTGATTATGTTTGTGAATTGAAAAATTGACGGTTTATCTGTAGCGCTAACTTATCAAGAAGGACAATTAGTGTTAGGGCGCTACAAGAGGGGATGGTGTAATAGGAGAAGATATTACACATAATATTAGAACGGTTAAGTCTGTTCCGCTTTCACTAGATTACCCATGGTCGATTGAAGTTCGTGGGGAATGTTATATGCCAAAAATCATTCCAACAATTAAATCAATTAAGAGAAGAAGAAGGATTAGAAGTATTTGCTAATCCTAGAAATGCAGCTGCAGGAAGTTTAAGACAATTAGATTCTAAAGTAGCAGCTAGTCGAAATTTAGCAGTGTTTCTCTATCAAAGTCCTAGTGTTGAAGCTTTAGGAGTGGCTTCTCAAATAGAATTGCTAGAAAAATGCAAGCATTAGGATTTGTCAGCGAATCAAGAAAGCGTACTTTGCCATTCGATTGATGAAGTATGGGCATTTATTGAAAAAATGACAGTGGAAAGAAATAATTTGCCTTATGAAATTGATGGGATTGTGATTAAGGTAAATGACTTTAAAGCACAAGAAGAAATAGGTTCACTGCAAAAAGCTCAAAATGGGCAATCGCTTATAAATTCCCTGCTGAAGAAGCGCAGACAATTGTGCGAGATATTGAATGGACAGTGGGACGTACGGGAGTAGTGACACCAACAGCTGTGATGGATGCGGTATTTCTTGCGGGAACTACTGTGAAACGTGCCAGCTACATAATGTTGATTTAATTCGAGAAAGAGATATTCGAATTGGAGATACGGTTGTCGTTCATAAAGCGGGTGATATTATTCCTGAAGTTACTCGAGTGATTTTAGAAAAACGCCCAGAAGGGATAGAACCGTATGAGTTTCCAGAAAAATGTCCTTCTTGCTCGGAATCCTCTAGTGCATTTAGAAGAGGGTTGCTTTTACGTTGTATGAATCCAAAATGTCCAGCTCTTTTAAAAGAAGGCTTAACTCATTTTGTATCGAGAGATGCGATGAATATGTCTGGAGTAGGGACAAGAATTATTCATCAATTATTTGAAAGTGGATTGGTCCAAGATGTAGCAGATTTATATCACTTAACAATGGATCAGCTAGTAACACTTGATAAAAATTCAAGAAAAATCAGCGCAAAAAAATTATACAGGCAATTGAAATGAGTAAACAAAACTCATTAGAGCGTTTATTAACGGGAGCTAGGGTATCTCGAAATGTTTGGCAAACAGCGGCAAAAAGATTTAGCAATGCATTTTGAAACAATGGAAAACCTTCAAAACGCGACTGTGGAAGAATTAGTTTCTATTGAAGGATTAGGATTAGTAATTGCGCATAGCGTTTTAGCTTATTTTAGTCAAGAAACGGTTCAAGAAATGTTAGAAGAATTAAAAGAAGCGGGCGTTATAGCGTTATTTTAGGAAAAGCTAAGACAGTTATTTCAGGAGACTCACTATTAGCTGGAAAAACAGTTGTATTAACAGGAACGTTAGAGCAGATGACAAGACAAGAAGCAAAAAGAAGCAATCGAGTCTTTAGGGTGGAAAAGTATGGGATCTGTTTCTAAAAACAGACTTAGTCATTGCAGGCTCTCAAGCAGGAGTAAGTTAACAAAAAGCTGAATCTTTAGGATTTTTAATATGGGATGAAGAACAATTTAGAACAATGATTGAAGGAAAGGAATAGTTATGAAGAAAATTATCGCTCTCGCTAGTATCACAATGATGTCATTAGCAGGGTGTGCGAATATTAATCAAGCAACACAAAAAAATGTTGAATCAGAATCTTCACGTGCAAAAAGTTGCTCAGCCAACAACGAACCAACTTTCAAATCAATATTATAGAGCATTGATTACAAATGGAAAGTATCAAGTAAGTAAGACTAGCGGTGCAACTTTAAGTTTAAATACTGGATTCAACTTGAGGAATTTTGAATCAGGTTTAATTGAATTATCACGTGCAGTTTTTCCAACGAATCAATATTTCTTTAGAGAAGGACAAGTCATTGATTCAAAAACAACGAACCAATGGGTAGCCTGTAAATCAGAGAAAAATCCAGATGGATTAAACCCAGAAGATAATGGCGAGACAGATGCAAGTAAAAGAAATCCATATTATTTAGCCCAAATTTTAGAACAAGATTTTATGATTCAAACGGAAAATAATTATGAGCTAGGTGGAATCAGTATTGGTCTTGCAATGAATTCAGTGGATTATTATACTGCGGGAGATAAAGATGCGGAGCAAGAAATTTCGAATGAAGAGATGTTAAAACAAGCAAAAATCAATTGCGAATACAGTGTTGACTCGTTTACGTCAAAAATGATGCTCTGAAGACAGTGCCAATAGTGTTTGGAATTTTTAAACAAGCTCCAAAAGATGATATTGGTGGTGAGTCTATATTTTAGAAACTACCTCAGTAGAAGGAACTGAAGTGACAAATTGGACAAATATGAATCAAAAATAGTTGTATTACCATTAGTTGATGGCAATCCAACAGAAGAATCATCTGCTTTTTGAAAACTTTAGAACAGAAGTTCAAAAACTCTTCCCTGAATTTATCAGGAGTAACAGCTAAAGTTTATTATCAAGAAAATGCTCCTATGGTTGTTAATTATGACTCAATTTTATGGAGAATCAGAAATTATTGCTTTAGCACAACATGTGACAGATGTTGCCAATAAATATTTACCAAAAACGACACCAGTTGAAGTTCGTATCTCATCGATTAATGGGATGGAAGCATTCTTAATGCAAGATACTGCTCAAGGTGTATTTACGTATCATGTTTTTGATTAAAGATTGACATAAAAGGTACGTGCCTTTTACAATAGGAACGAAAGAAAAGTTGAAAGTGAGGAACAGTCATGGCAATTGAAGAATCAGAAGTACGTCACGTTGCAAAAATTAGCGAAATTATCATTTGCAGATCATGAGATTTTACATTTCACAGAGCAAATGAGTGATATCATTGATATGGTAGAACAATTAAAAGAAGTGGATACAACAGGAGTAGAAGTTACAACTCACGGATATTCATTAGTGAATGTTTTACGCGAAGATGTGCCGGTAAAAGGAATAGATCGTGATTTATTAATGAGAAATGTAAAAACAAGCGAGGATGGATTTATCCAAGTACCTGCAATTATGGGTGAAGGAGAGGAGTAAGACGCATGAGTTTATTAGAAAATCAAACATTAGTAAGCTTGCATGAAGGTTTAGTTCAAAAGAAATTTACTCTCAAGAATTAACAAGTGCAACATTCTGAAAAAAATTCAAGCAGTAGATGATAAAGTTGGAGCTTTTCTAGCTCTAAATGAAGAAGAAGCAATGGTTCAAGCAAAAAGCTGCTGATGAAAAGGTTATGATTCAACTCTTTCTCTTCAAGGGTTACCAATAGGATTAAAGATAATATTGTAACTCGTGATTTAATCACAACAGCTGCAAGTCGTATGTTGGAAGATTTCAATCCAATTTATGATGCGCATGTGATGGACTTGTTGAAAACAGGTGCTGTGAATGTCGGAAAATTAAACATGGATGAATTTGCCATGGGTGGTTCAACAGAAAATCTTATTTCAAGAAAAACTAGAAATCCTTGGGATTTAACAAAAGTTCCTGGAGGGTCTTCAGGTGGTTCAGCAGCAGCTGTAGCAGCTGGAGAAGTGTTAGCCACTTTAGGTTCTGATACAGGTGGTTCGATTCGTCAGCCTGCAAGTTTTACAGGGATTGTCGGAATGAAACCAACTTATGGTCGTGTATCTCGTTATGGATTAATTGCCTTTGCATCAAGTTTAGACCAAATTGGACCATTAACTCGTACGGTTAAAGATAATGCATTAGTGTTAGAAGCAATTAGTGGATACGATCACCGTGATTCTACAAGTGTGAATGTACCTGTTCCAAATTATTACCAACAAATTAATGGAAATATTAAAGGATTAAAAATTGCTTTACCAGTAGAATATTTAGGAGATGGAATCGATCCTGAAATTCGTAAAGCAGTCTTAAAAGCTGCAGAACAATATCGTGCATTAGGAGCAACGGTAGAAGAAGTGAGCTTACCTCATTCTAAATACGGTATTCCTGCTTATTATATTATTGCTTCAGAAGCATCTTCTAACTTACAACGTTTTGACGGAATTCGTTATGGACACCGTTCAGCTGAAGCGAAAACTTTAGAAGATTTATATGTGATGAGCCGTACTGAAGGATTCGGTATGGAAGTAAAACGTCGTATTATGTTAGGAACATTCTCATTAAGTTCTGGTTACTATGATGCATACTTCAAGAAAGCAGGGCAAGTTCGTACATTAATTAAGCAAGATTTTGCGAATGTATTTGCAAACTATGATTTAATTTTAGGACCTGTAACGACTTCCAACTGCTTATGGAATTGGAGAAAGAAATGACGATCCAATTGAAATGCATATGGCAGACTTATTAACAGTTCCTGTAAACTTAGCAGGACTTCCAGCGATTTCTGTACCTGCTGGATTCTCAGCGAAGGTTTACCAATTGGTATTCAATTAATCGGAAATTACTTCCAAGAACAAACCATTTATCAAGCAGCATTTGCATTTGAACAAGCAAATGACTATTACTTAAAACAAGCAAACGTATAAGGAGGAAAATAAGATGAATTTTGAAACAATTATTGGGCTAGAAGTTCACGTAGAGTTAAAAACAGATTCAAAAATCTTCTCTCCTTCACCAGCTCATTTTGGAGCAGAGCCAAATACAATACAACAGTGATTGACTGGGGTTATCCAGGGGTACTTTCGAGTTAGTTAATAAACGTGCGATTGAATTTGGAATGCGTGCTGCATTACGTTAAACCGTGAAATCACAACATACAAAAATTTGACCGCAAAAACTATTTTACACCTGATAATCCAAAAGCATATCAAATTTCACATTTGATTACCCAATCGGTCATGATGGATGGATTGATATTGAAGTAGAAGGAAAACAAAACGTATCCGTATCGAACGTGTTCACTTAGAAGAAGATGCTGGCAAAAATACTCACGGAACAGATGGATTCTCATGTGTAGACTTAAACCGTCAAGGAACCCATTAATTGAGATTGTATCTGAAGCGGATATGCGTTCTCCAGAAGAAGCGTATGCTTACTTAGAAGCATTGCGTCAAATTATTATGTTTACAGGTGTATCTGATGTGAAAATGGAAGAAGGATCCATGCGTTGTGATGCGAATATTTCTCTACGTCCTCATGGTCAAGAAAAATTCGGTACAAAACAGAGTTGAAAAACTGAAACTCATTTAACAATGTTCGTAGGGTTAGCATTTGAAGAAATTCGTCAAGCTCCAGCATGTACGTAGTGGGGGCGTTATTGGTCAAGAAACAAGACGTTCTGATGAATCAAAATGGTCAAACTATTTTAATGCGTGTGAAAGAAGGGTCAAGTGACTACCGTTACTTCCCAGAACCAGACTTACCAAACTTAGAAATTTCAGATGAATGGGTAGAAGAAGTCCGTCAATCAATTCCTGAAATGCCAACTGTTCGTCGTGAACGTTATATTCGTGGAGTTCGGATTACCAGAATATGATGCAATGGTCTCACATTATCAAAAGAAATGTCTGATTTCTTTGATGAAACAGTTGCAGCAGGTAGCGATCCAAAATTAGCTTAACTGGTTAATGGGAGATATTTCTGCTCACTTAAATAGTAAAAATTAGAATTAAAAAGATTTATTATTAACACCACAAAGTTTAGCAGTCGATTCAATTAATTGGTGATGGCACAATCAACTCTAAATTTAGCAAGAAAGTATTCTTATTATTAGCTGAAGAAGGCGGAACTGCTCGTCAAGTTGTTGAAAAACATGGAATGATTCAATTGGCTATTCACCATGCTACAATAATTCAAGATGTAGTTGAATAATGCACAATCGATTGAAGACTTTAGAAATGGTAAAAGACATGTGCAGTTGGCTTCTAGTGGGTCAAATTATGAAAACAAACAAAAGGAAAAGCAAATCCTGAGTTGTAAACCAATTATTACAAGAAGAATTAGCGAAATATTAATAACTGAGAGGACTGAAGCGTAGCAGAAAGGATTTTCTATGATGCGTGAAGTTAAATAACCGCTGGGGGTGAATAGAAAACGGAATTTCGACTTTTTATTCACTCCTTCTCTTTTTCATAAAGAATGAATGAGGTATCAAAATGATTCGAGTTCACACAAAAATTATTCAAGCCGGAGGAATCTTTACAAACGGAATTAGAAGCACCGATTGAATCCCATTGAATGGAAAGTTGAAAACAAACAATTAGCGTTATCTTATCACAGAAGAGAAACTCAGACAAAAAGTTGATTTATTAGTGTCAAATGGAGAAATTCAAATATTCCGTAAAAGGTGAAGTGAGACTAGTCAATTACTGTTCCATATCAAAAGAAAAACGGAAGGGTCGTTATCAATTAGCCTAAGGCAAGAAATTTTATTTTGAGATTCAAACGAAGAATGTTGAAGTCTCATCTGATTGGAAACAATTTCTTTTGAATATCAATTATCTCAATTAGAGAAAATTTAGTGAATTTACAGTAAATGTAGAAATTCTTAAAGAAAACATTATGCAATAGTAGCGTTCTATAGCTTTTGTGTGCTATACTGTTAAAGAATATGTGGAAAGGAAGTGTATCCTTTGGAATTAAAAGCACTAGATGGAATCAATAAAAATGAATTATCAATGGTTGAAGTAGCTCATGCCATCTTGGAAACAAAACAAGAATGGACTTTAATCAATTATAGTAGTAAATTCAATTATATATGGAGCTAAGTGATGCTGCAATTAGAAGCGCGTATGGACTCGTTTTTATACAGATTTAAATATTGATGGAAGCTTTATTTCTCTTGGAGAAAATCGTTGGGGATTACGTTCATGGTATCCAATTGATTCAATTGATGAAGAGATTGTTTCATCAATTGATGATGGAGACTTGAAAAAAACGTCGTAAAAACGTAAAAAAGTTAATGCCTTCGAGTACTGAAGAGGATCTTTATTGACTGCAATGATGATGATCCAGAAGATGAAGATGGCTTGTTAGAAGATGAAGATGAAGACGATATTATTGATTTGGATGATGATGTAGATGATGAAGAAGAAACTGAATTAGATGCATATCGTTCAGATTTAAGCGAATTAGGTGCCGACGAAGATATAGATGAAGACGTTAGTGCAGATGAAGATTTATCAATTATTAATGATGATGAATTAGATAGCGATTATGATGACGAAGAGGATGAATTATAATCTTTCGTTTCATTTAAGAAACATAATTATTAAATTAAAAAGTGGGAGTGCTTTTGCACCCTCTTTTTATAGGAGGAAAAAATTTTTGAAAAAAATCTTATCATCATTTTTTTGATGTGACTTTTCTAAAATTTATTCTGGTAGGAATCGTCAATACGGTAGTAGGAACAGCAATTATGTTTTTGTTTTAATGTATTAGCGTGGAGTTATTGGGTTTCCAGTGCATCAAATTATATTGTAGGAAGTATCGTGAGTTATTTGTTGAATAAACGATATACATTTTGGGCAAAAGGGTCATGATTGGCATATAATTTGGAAATTTATCATAAATATTACACTTTTGTTATGGACTTGCTTTATGGATTAGCTAAGCCATTTTGTGGCTTGGACACTATCAGGATTTCTACTAATGTTCAAGGAAATGTTGCGTTATTGGTAGGAATGGTTTTATTTGTTGGATTTAATTATATTGGGCAAAGATTTTGGGCATTTTCACCAAAAGAAAGACTGAGAATAATGACTTGTTCATAAAAAGAGTTAGTGGTTTAATTCTAGGAATCGTTATGGTAAAATAACACTATCTATAGATTTAAAGGGGGATACTGCCAAATGGCGGAAGATAAGAAGACTTTTTATTTAACAACACCAATTTTATTACCCCAAGTGGACAATTACATATCGGTCGTGCATATACAACTGTAGCAAGTGATGCAATGATTCGTTATAAAAATTACAAAGGTTTTGATACTTATTTTTAACAGGAACAGATGAACACGGACAAAAATTCAACAAAAAGCTCAAGAAGCAGGTGTGAGCGAGATTGAATTTTGTCGATAATATTATTTTGGTATCCAAGATTTATGGAAAAAAATTAGATGTTTCTTATGATGATTTTATTCGTACAACTCAACCTCGTCATAAAAATCTGTACAGAAAATTTTCCAAAAATTAATGGATAATGGCGATATTTATTTAGAGCGAATACGAAGGTTGGTATTCTGTTAGTGATGAAGAATACTTTACAGAATCTCAATTAGTCGAAGTTTATCGTGATGCAGAGGGGAAAATGATTGGCGGAGTGGCTCCAAGTGGTCATGAAGTTCAATTAGTGAAGGAAGAATCTTATTTCTTCAGAATGAGTAAATATGCAGATCGCTTATTACAATACTATGAAGAACATCCAGAATTTATTCAACCAGAATCTCGTAAAAATGAAATGATTAATAACTTTATTAAACCAGGGTTGGAAAGATTTAGCCGTTTCTCGTACATCATTTGACTGAGGGAATTCAGTACCAAATGATCCAAAACATGTCATTTATGTATGGATTGATGCTTTATCAAACTATATTACAGCTTTAGGTTATGGAAGTGATGATGAGACATTATTCAATCGTTATTGGCCAGCAGATGTGCATTTTATCGGAAAAGAGATTGTTCGTTTCCATACAATTTATTGGCCAATTATGTTAATGGCATGAACTTACCATTACCGAAGAAGATTTTTGCTCATGGTTGGTTATTAATGAAAGACGGTAAAAATGTCTAAATCTAAAAGGAAATGTTGTAGATCCTAACACATTAATTGAACGTTATGGTTTAGATGCTTTACGTTATTATTTATTACGTGAAGTACCATTTGGTTCAGATGGTATTTTCACTCCAGAATCATTTGTAGAACGCATTAATTATGACTTAGCAAATGATTTAGGAAACTTATTAAACCGTACAGTAGCGATGATTAATAAATATTTTTGATGGAACAATTCCAGCTTATTCAGCACCTGTTTCTAGCTTTTGATAGCGAATTAGTAGAAGCTTCAAAAGTGATGATTGAAGAAGTAGAAGCTGCTATGGAAGAAAATGCAATTCTCAGTTGCATTATCTGCGATTTGAAATTTGTTTCTCGTACAAATAAATATATCGATGAAACAACTCCGTGGGCAGCTGTGAAAGATGAAGCTCGTCAAGAAGAATTAGCTCGTACAATGAGCTATTTAGCAGAAAGCTTACGTATTATTGCGGTAGCTTTACAACCATTCTTAACACAAACGCCAGGAGAAATCTTAGAACAATTAGGAATACAAGAGGAATCATTACGTGATTATCCTTCACTTCACACATTTGGAGTGATTCCAGTTGGGACAAAAGTTGTTGAAAAAGGGCAACCAATATTCCCACGTTTAGATATGGAAGAAGAAGTTGCTTATATTCAAGGGAAAATGGGTGGAACCGTTAGAGAAGAAGTAGCAACAGAGTGGAATCCCGAAGAAGTGGAATTAACATCTGAAAAAGAATCGATTAAATACGATGACTTTGATAAACTAGAATTAAAAGTCGCAGAAGTCATTGACTGTAAACCAGTAGAAGGTGCAGATAAATTATTACAATTCCGATTAGATGCAGGAGATGCTGGCGGACACCGTCAAATTTTATCAGGTATCGCTCAATGGTATCCAAATCCAGAAGAGTTTATCGGTAAAAAGTAGTGATTGTAGCAAATTTAAAACCACGTAAGATGAGAGGACAAATTAGTCAAGGTATGATCTTATCGGCAGAAAAAGATGGGGTATTACAAGTGGTCTTAGCTCCTCAAGAAATGCCAAACGGTTCATTTGTTTCATAATTAATAAAAAGACAGTTATTAGTAGGGAGAGTACGTTGCTTTACAACGTGCTCTTTTTATATCTATAAGAAATAAAAAGGAGAATGTAAGATGAAGAAGGGCTTGTTAACGGGTTTATTATTATTTGGTTTCTTTTTGGAGCAGGGAATTTAATTTTTCCTCCTTCACTAGGATTATTTTTCTGTGAGTATTTCCAGCTGATTGCGGATTTGATTTTATCAGGTGTGGGTATTCCAATTATTACATTAATTGTAGGTGCAACGAGTATGGAAGTTTTAAACATGAATTAGAAAGTAAAGTTCATCCAGTATTTGCGATAGCATTTTTAGCTATTTTATATTTATCGATTGGACCATTCTTTGCGATTCCAAGAACAGCGACGGTTTCGTATTCAATTAGATATTCAACCATTCGAGATCAGCTTTAGCTTCAATAGAAGTTTCAGGTACTTTACTCATCATTTATTTATACAGTATTCTATTTTGCTGCAGCTATTGGATTGCGATTCATCGTTCTCGATTTTAAATAGTATTGGGAAAATTTTAACCCTTATTATTTGCAGGATTAATTTTAGTCCTAGTGTTATTAGGAGCGATTAAATACGCAGGTGTAGTACCAATGGAAGCAGCAACGGCTTATCAAAATGGTGGTTCGTTTGGGAATGGATTTATTGAAGGGTACAATACATAGATGCGTTAGCTTCAGTTTGCCTTCTGTGTGGTAGCGGTAAATACGTTGAAAATTCCATTTCTCTTCAAAAGAAGAATTTACAAAAACAATTATTGGGGTAGGTTTAGTAACGGCTGTAGGATTTAGTATTTTGTATTTAGGATTAGCAAATTTAGGAATCATTTTACAGTTCCAGCAGATGTATTAGCAGATAAGGCAGTTAATAAAGGTTCTTATATTTTGTCAGCTGCTTCAAAAGATATTTTAGAGTATTTGGACAAGTATTTTTAGGTGCGATGGTTATTTTTAACATGCTTTTACACACGGTTGGGTTAATTTGGTTTCAACTGGAGAATTCTTTGAGGAGTTATTCTCTAAATATTCTTATAAAGTATATGCAACAGTTTCTCTCTAATCAGTTTGAGATTTCTAATTTAGGGATTAAATACTGTGATTAAGTTTTCATTACCGGTATTAATTTTATATCCAATTACGATTATTATGGTTGTATTAATTCTTTTAAATAAATTTATTCCACTTTCTAAAGTTGGAATGCAGTTAACAGTAAGGTTAACGGTTCTCGTATCTGTATTAACAGTATTGGGAGATACTTTAAAATTAACGTACGTGGCTACGGTAGTGGAACCACCACCATTTTCTACTTTATCGTTGGGATGGTTGTCCCAGCTTTGGTAGGGTAGTGAGTTGCTTTGATAGCGATAGGATAAAGCGTTGGTAAGTTTTCGATTTTGAGAAAAAGTCTTAGCTGAGTGAGAAAGTAGAGTTGCGTATGTTTATATGGATTACATGATTATCATATTGATGTGCCTTTACTCTTTCAATGTGGAAGGATAATCGCGTTGTATGGAATCCAGCTCTTTAGTGGTCATTGAAGTATTCTCTATCTTCCATTGCAGAAATATCTTTTATGAGTGGGTGTGAAAATGCTCCATCCTTGTGATGATGTTAGAGTTTTCCTCATTCCTATTCTGATTCTTTTATGTAGGTATTTTTAGTCATTAATGGACTTTATTTTGTTGAGAAGGCTTTTCCTAAAAGCAAATCTGTTATCTCCGATTAACGAAATGGTGTGATTTTATTATTCTTTGTGTTGATGTGGGATCGAGCGGTACTCATGGCGAATGATTTTTCTTTCATAACCATTGGATTAATATTCCGTCCTTGTTCATCATTTATTCTTATCTTATTTTTGGCTTTACTCTGTACGACGTATGATACTACGCATTTGCTGTTACAGTAGCAGCCTTAGTTGCATTGGTATTCATCTGGCGGTGCCGTTTGTTAAATGAAAGAGTTACCCTTTATTGAAGAGAGGGTATTGATAAGGCTGTTCAAGGCATTTCATCAATCACTCCTCATATCTCGACTCCAGCATTGCCAGTGGCGGACAAGGTAGTGATGAAAAATATCTGAGGCACTGGCGATTTATATAACTATTTGAAAGTGGAAAATACAGATATTGCTTAAAAGAAGCCTATTTTATTAGGAAGGAGAAATCTATAACCTATGAAAATTTGTTGTTCTCTAAAGAGTTTAGGTGAGCTTTACTCATTGAAAATCTCGGTTTTATTGCGTGACAAAATGACTATCATGCTAGTTTCGCGCTATTTGAGTACGTATGAAGTCATTGGAATGCAGGAGATGGTCTAGGTTGCTCTGTGTTATTATATCCATCACGGCCTGAGAATATGTAGCGATGTGTAAAAAAATAAAAACTTAGGGTTTGAATTACTGTATGCTGTATTGGTTATACGGCGCATAGAGGCGTATTGTGGTAAAAAGTTTAATAACTAGAAGGCATTACCGATTTCGGTATGCTTTCGTCGACGATTGGCATGAGAAGTCGTGACTAAAGTCATGGTATGTAGTGACTTAGACACTACTGAGAAGAAAATTTATCCCTATAATGAATTCACTGAAGAAATGAGTAAAGAGGGATAACATGATTAACGTAAAAATGTTACAAAAATTTAATCAAAAGTAGTTTTAGAAGATTTCTTTTGAAGTGAATAAAGGAGAAATTCTTGATTCTTAGGGCCGTCTGGTTCAGGAAACAACGATGATTAAAATTAACGGGACAATTAAATGCCGATAGCGGGCAAACAGAATTGTTAGGAAAAGTATCTGAGAAATTAACTCCAGCAGATTTAGAACAAATCGGATTAGCTGGAGTGACACGAGGATTTGTGAAAAAACTAAGCTCATAAAATTTCATGTTTATGCAAATTATATGGGAAACCAAATTCACGAGTGGAGAAGTGTTAAAACAAGTTGGATTTATATGATAGTAAAAAAACTTAGCAGCAGAGAAATTATCGACAGGGATGAAACAAAGAATGTTTCTAGCAAGAGCTTTAATCAATAAGCCGCAAGTACTATTTTTAGATGAGCCAACAAGCGATTAGATCCAACCACCTAAGAAAATCCATGAATTATTATTGAACCGAAAGAATCAGGAACAACGATATTTTAACAACACGATATGAACGAGGCAACACATATGTGACCGTTGTTTACGAATCGAGGGACATCTAATTGAATATGGAACACCTTCTTCAATTATTCAAAAATATAATCACGAGAAAGTTCAATTAACATCTGCAGATGAAACAAAAACAAATCACACGAAGAATTAGGATAAAAAGATTTAATAAGTTGCAAGGATTCACCATGTGAACCAACTTAGAAGAAATATTTATTAAATTGACAGGAGAGAAATTAAACGATTAAACGATTAACTGCCTTAGTTTGGCTACGCACACAAGCATTATTAAGTAACAGCACTTATTAGCAACTATTTTATTACCTTATGGATTGTTAAAGAGTATAATCCAATTTATGAATGCAGAGATGGACTTGGCATTCTTCGTACATGGTATTCATGTGTTTATCAGCATTCTCAGTTTCACTAGGTAGTTTGACTTTAACCATTGCAGAAGATAAAGAAAAAGAAAAACTTGAAATCTTTATTACTCAGTGGTAAGAAATGGAGAATATTTATTATTCACCATTTTATCCAGTCGTTGCTGGACTTGTAACAATTGTAAGTTTTCCAATGATTGTAGATGAATTTGAAACATTCAGGAGAATATTTTGTAGTAGCGATTGTTGGGGACTATGTATTGTTTTATTAAACTTATTAATTGCTTCACTTTCTAACACTAATCACAAGCACAAGTGAATGGTTTAGTTCTATGA